>Ga0209208_10000623_pt1 | contig 46857 bp, 35 predicted proteins | sample S1TSphfallax_3_FD_187694 | JGI IMG/M metagenome (GOLD analysis project Ga0209208, IMG submission 187694) | Host-associated microbial communities from peat moss isolated from Minnesota, USA - S1T2_Fd - Sphagnum fallax MG (SPAdes) (version 2) | ecosystem: Host-associated > Plants > Peat moss >...
CAGATCCGGCAGCCCCATACGCCGCATGATGCCGCTCGCCAGCCGTCCTCGCATGAATTGCCCTTCGAAGGCGAGCACGGGGAGCCCTGCTTCAATCGCCTGCAGGGCATTGTTGAATCCGGAGAAGCCGACCGTGTCGAGCAGCAAAGATGCGCGCTGCATCAATCCGAAAAATTGTGCCCTGTCGAGATAGGGGATGATGCAGACTCGCGAATCGAAATCGACCCGCTCTTTATCGAACGCTGTCCGCAAGCGCTGCGCCAGGAGCTTATCCATCGACGAGTTCCCACTGCGGAAGAAAACCAGCCGACCGCTGCCTCGTGCCCGCAGCCGATCGACGAGGCCCGACCAGCCAGACCTGCCCTTCGCCGCTTGCAGTCCCTTCGCGATGCGCGCCCACACCTGATCGTGCATCGGTGAGTACTTGAACGGCGTCCCGGGACACAGCAACAAGGGTTCGTCAGCCGGCAAGCCGAGCGCCCGCAAATCAGGCGCCGCCGATGCCGGGGTCAGCGGCTCAACGTGAACCCCCAGATTGGGCAGCCGTACCAGGCGTTCACTGTAATTCTCTTGGGCGTTCTCCGGCTCCAACCCTTCGGAGGAAAAATAGACATCGATCGTCGGCAGACCGGTTGTCTCGGGATGACCCCAGGTGGCGGCTTGTACCCCGGCGAGCCGCAAAGATGCCAACTGCGTGGTCTGCGCGTCCATGCCGATCTCCGGATAGATCAGCACGTCCAGCTGCGCATTTTCGATGCTTTCTACCCACGCCGGCAGCGTTTTCGGTCCCGTCTCGAAATGGCGGACCGCGGTTTTCGCCCACGCCGTTTCGGCATCGACCGTTCGGCCCAGATGAAACAGCCAGATATCGAAGCGACCCTTGTCGAGATGGCTTATCCAGCCCTTGGTGATTGCGTTCCAGACCGAGTGATCCCTGATATGGGCCGAGGCGATGCCGATCCGTATGTTACCCGGCGACCGGGCACGGCGCTTCGGCGCGGTTTCCTTCGGGAAGGTTGACATCCACTCGGCGCAGAGGCTTCCGTAGCGACTGAGCAAATCTCGGTTATTGAAAGGTTGATAGGCAATAAAAAATGGCTGCGTCGAACCGACAGCTGCATACGCCTCAGGCCGGCTGGTCGCCCGGAACCACTTCTGCAAACCGTCGAGCTGCGCCGCAAAATCCCGGCGCGACTGCGCAATTTCCGCCTCGTTGGCGTAGAACGGCCGGCATTCCGACATGGCGAGTTTCCATAGCGCTATCACATTGCTGCCGTCGATCGAAACCGCCTTACGGAGATTCGAAAGCGCGTCGTCGCAACGGCCGCTCGTCCAGAGAGCATTCGCGTAGGCGCAATACGTCTTGGCAGAAGGGTCGGGAAGCGAGATCGCCTCCTCGTAGGTGGCGATGGCCGCCTCCATCTGGCTTTGTTCGAACTGTACGGCGGCGAGCGCCGCCAAAGCGGCGGACGAGCCGGGACGCATCGTCACCGCCTTGTCGGCACACTCCTTTGCCCTTTCGTGCTCCCCTGATATGTTGAGTGCAATCGCGAGGTTGCCCCACCCGTCCGGATCGTCAGGCTGCGCAACAGTGGCTGCTTCGAACGCCTGCACCGCCGCCAGCGGATCACCCGTATCGAGCAGGCATGCGCCCAAGAGGTTACAGACCAGCACCGACCGGGGCTTGGCGGAAAAAGCTTTTCGGAGGGTTGGGAGAGCCTCTCGCGGACGATTGAGCTTGTGCAGAACCGTTCCAAGATTTGTGAGGGCATCAACCGAATTGGGCTGCAACTTCACCGCCCGGTTGAATTGTTCCAGGGCGCGGTCGTACTGGTTGCTGCGCAGGAACACGGTACCCAGGTTGTTGATGGCGGCGCTGTCCCGCGGGTTGATCCGCAACGCCTTTTCGATGAGGTCCTGCGCTCGTTCGAAATTCTCTTGTTGCAGAGCTACCACGCCGAGCAGGTGGGTCGCATCGAAGTGATGCGGATGCCCGGCTACTATCCGTTCATAGATCCCGGTGGCCTCCTCGAGTCTTCCTTCCTGGTGCAAGGCGACCGCCTCACTCAGCGATGGCAGACCCGTCGATGTCGCACGCGGCTGCTTAGGCTTCACCGCTCATCCTGCCATTCCCGGAAGTCAGACCTTCTTACTCGAGGAGGCGGCTTGGAGGCGGGCGAGCAAGTCGTAGGAGAAGGACTTCACGAAGGGTTCGGGATAGCCATGCGCACTCATGCCCTCACGAACTCGGGCGGCCAGGCGTGCCTTTTTGTAAATACCGATGCGTGCTGAGGAGCGCACAAAATCGCCGGTCCGTTGGGCAATCAAGGCGTTCAATTTCTCGGCTCGTTCGGCAATGTTCTTGGTGCCCGGAGCATACCCTGGCGGCAGCGCTCGTTTGACGTCTGCGACGATCGAATCGGCGAAATCATCGACGGCAGCGGTATTGAACAATCTTCCGAACATGGATAAAAAACTCCTCGACGGCCCGAATTTAACTCAATCATAACGCCAAAGCGCCAATACGACCGGACGGGCTTCACACGAGAAGGGGCGACGAGTGGCCGGGGCTCGACCGCGACGGGTCAGTTATTCAAGCCTCGAGCGCCCAGCAGCTTTCGCAGCGCGGCAAGCGAGTTTACCCAAATCGAAGGTTTACCGTGGACCCACGATTACCTCAGAATAGGCACCATGCACTCTCATCCAGAAACCGTGACCGACGCCCACCCCGATCTCGCGCCGGTGGTGTACGAGCAGCCGCTCAATGAGCGCATGCGCACCTTTCTGCGCCTGGAGTTTCTTTACACCCAGGCGACCTACCATAGCGAGCTGCCCAACCCCTGGAGCGCCCGTGCCGCCGTCGCCAGCCTCCTGGAGATCCTGGCCATCACCGCCCGGGGCGATTCGCGCAGCGATGTGCTGAAGGAACTCGAACGACATGTGAACGTCCTCAAGGAGTACCAAAGCAAGACTGGAGTGGATCCCAGCCGGCTGCGATCGCTGATGTCGAACCTCATCAAATTGCGTGAGGATCTCTCCACCGTCGGCGGCAATTTCATGGGTCCGCTGCGGGATTCAGAGTTTCTCAGCGCCATCAAACATCGCAGCGCCATCCCCGGCGGAACCTGCGATTTCGACCTGCCTGATTACTCCTACTGGTTGAACCGCCCTGCGGAAGTTCGCGGGGCGGAATTCGCGGGTTGGTTGACACTCATCCGGCCGCTATGTGACAGCATCGCGGAATTGCTCTGGCTTACCCGCCAGAACGCGAAGCGCAAATCGGAAGAGGCGGTGGGGGGAATTTTCCAGCTGCAATTCGACCGGGACAACCCCTGCCAGTTGGTGCGTGTGACGCTGCCCGCGGATACCGACCTTTTCCCGGAAATCAGCGGCAGCCAGCATCGCTGTACCATCCGCTTCTTGAACTGGCAGGACGCCACCAGCCGTCCCACCCATGTCGACCGGGATGTGAGCTTCCTGCTGACATGCTGCTCCTAAGGCGCCCGCGGCCGCGACTGTGGTGACAACCGTCAAGTGCCCGACGTGCAAACGGCCGGTCGAATGGTCGGACGCCTCCGCCCATCGCCCTTTTTGCAGTGAGCGATGCCGGCTCATCGATCTCGGTGCCTGGTTGAGCGAAGCGCACAAAATCCCCGATGAGCACGGCAGCGACGAGGACATGACGGGCGATCCTTCGGAATAACAGGATGGACCCTACCGATTCCCCGCAGAAGGTCGACTCTGCCGGCTCGATGGCGCTCACCATCGATCGGCTGTTCGATGCCCCCGCTCTCGCGGGACATTCCATCATCGGCCCGCAGATATCGCCCGATGGGTCACGAATCACCTTTCTCCAGGGCAAACCGCACGACAAGGACCGGCTTGATCTCTGGGAATACAACGTGGTTGACGGTGTCGTCCGGGTTCTCGTCGACTCCGCCCTCCTGGCGCCCCATGAGGCACTTCTTTCGGAGGAGGAGCAGAATCGCCGGGAGCGGCGCCGAACGGCCGCTCTCTCGGGCATCCTCGAATACTCCTTCGCTCCCTCCGGAAAAGCCCTGTTGTTCCCCTTGAATGGGAACCTTTATCTCTACGACCTGACCCGATCCCCTGAGAGCGCCCTGTCACGGATCACGCACGGTGCAGGCTTCGCCACCGATGCGACGCTATCGCCCAAGGGCGGCTACGTAGCCTACATTCGAGATCAGAACCTGTGCGCCTTCGACCTGGCGGCACGCAAGGAGTTTGCAGTCACCGAGGACGGCGGCGGCGCGATCAAGAACGGCATGGCAGAGTTCGTCGCCCAGGAGGAGATGGGACGGACGACCGGCTATTGGTGGTCACCCGATGAAGCGCATATCGCGTTTTTGCGGGTGGATGAGTCGCCGGTCGAGATCAGCCAACGTTTCGAGATCTCAGCGGACAATGTCATCGCGTTCGCCCAACGGTATCCGACGGCAGGCGGCGCCAATGTCGCGCTGCGCGTCGGGATCGCAGGAATCCGGGGCGGCACCACCTGGATTGACCTGGGGCCGGAGACGGATGTCTATCTTGCCCGCATCGATTGGCTGCCGGACTCGAGGACCATCGCCATTCAACGGCAAACGCGGGATCAACGTCGGTTGGACCTGTTATTCGCGGATATCCACACAGGCAAGAGTCGCACCGTGCTGACCGAGACCTCTGCAAGCTGGCTCGAACTCCACGATGAGCTGACTTTCCTGAAGAGGTCGCGTCAATTCATTTGGGCGTCCATGCGGGACGGCTTTCAGCATCTGTATTTATACGACTACGAGGGCCGGTTGGTACGTCGGCTGACACAGGGTCCTTGGAACGTCGATGATTTTCACGCTCGAGCCGTCAAGGCGGTGGACGAAGCCTCACGCACGGTTTACTTCAGTGCCACGGCTGACAGTCCGATTGAACGGCACCTGTACAGCGTCTCTTTGGACACGGCCGATCCCGGTAATGTCCATCGCATCACGACAGAGCCTGGCCTGCATGCCATCGCGATGTCGCAGCAGGCGAAGTTCTACGTGGACACGTTCACGAGCGCGGAACAACCGCCGCAGGTCAGCCTGCGTGACCCTGCGGGCAGACTGACCGCTTGGTTGGTCGAAAATCGCCTCGACGATAAACACCCGGACGCGCCCTATTTGGCCGGGAACTCCATTCCCACGTTCGGGACCTTGACTGCCGACGATGGACAGACGATGCATTATCGATTGTTCAAGCCGGCCGATTTTGATTCAAGCCGGCGCCACCCGGCCATCATTGATGTCTACGGGGGCCCGGGGGTGCAGCGAGTACTCAATGGCTGGACCGGCGGCTCGTTCACCCAGATCCTGACGCGCGCAGGCTTCGTGGTTTTTCAGCTCGATAATCGCGGTACGGCCTCTCGGGGTTCCGCCTTCCAGTCTCCGATACGGCAAGAACTGGGACGCATCGAGCTGGCTGACCAGGTGCGCGGTGCGCGCTGGCTTGCTGAACAGCCTTTCGTCGATCCGGAGCGGATTGGAGTATGGGGCTGGAGCTATGGTGGCTACATGGCACTCATGTTGATGTTCCGCGCACCGGATGTCTTCAAGGCGGGTGTCGCCGGCGCGCCGGTGTCTGATTGGGCACTTTACGATACGCACTACACCGAGCGCTATCTCGGCCGGCCGCAGGAAAACCCGCTGGGCTACGAGGCGAGTTCCGTGCTTCCCTACGTCAAGGATCTTCGCGGCAGGTTGCTCGTCATACATGGGATGGCTGATGACAATGTTTTGTTCTTGAACAGCACGAAGCTTTTTCGCAAGCTCCAGGATCTCGGCAAACTTTTCGAGATCATGGTGTACCCGGGGGCAAAACATGGATTGATCCGGCAGAACGACGGCCGCCACGCGTACGCAACGATGCTGCGTTTCTTCCGGGACAGTCTGTAAACAAGAAGCGTGCCGGAATCTCGAACGCATGTCAGGGTAGTGCGACTCACCGACGAACAGTGCATCGTGTGTAAAATCACGAATGCGCATCGACATGATGGTTGAACATCGCCAAACTTCCGCGCGTGACCAAGAAAATTCGCTCCTTCATCCATAGTCGGAGCTAGCCATGCGCATTTCTCTCGGCGCATTCGTCCTTGTGCTGGTGAGCATCGCCGTCCACGGCCAGAGCACGACGGACGAGGACTGGCCGACCTATGGCGGGGGCCTGTCGGCCCAGCACTACAGCGCCCGGACGCAGATCGACCGTGCCAATGTCCGCGACCTCGCTATCGCGTGGATTTTTCACACCGGCGCCCTGCGCAAGCCGGGCCGCACCAACCGGCGCTCGAACTTCGAGGCGAATCCAATCCTTTGGCAGGGAAGGCTCTACCTCGACACCCCCTATGACGAGGTGTTCGCCTTGGATGCCGCGTCGGGAAAGAAGGTCTGGAGCTACGATCCGGAGGTCAGCCACGAAACTGGATTCGGCATCGTCGCATCCAGAGGGGTAGCGCTGTGGCACTCCAGCCAGCCTGGGATTCGCAATTGCGATAGCGATCGGGTATTCGTCGCGACACTGGACCGCCGTCTGATCGCATTGGACGCTTCGACCGGCACACCATGCAGCGACTTCGGAGAGGCCGGCGCAGTGGATCTCGCAGAGAGCCTACACCTTAAGGATACTCAATGGTATTCGTTCACGTCGCCGCCGACTGTGCTGGGCGACGTCGTCGTGCTCGGCTCATCGGTTGCGGATAATCAACTGGTCGAGGCGCCATCCGGCGTCATTCGCGGCTTCGACGCGCGCAGCGGAGCTCTCCTATGGAGTTTCGAGCCGCTAGAAGCGCAGCACCGCGGCTCGACGCAGAGAAGCGGCAGTGGCGGAGCCTGGTCGGTGATTTCCGCAGATCCGCAACTCGGGTTGCTGTTCGTGCCTACCGGCAGCCCGAGCACCGATTTCTACGGTGCGAACCGGCCGGGGGAGGACCGCGACGGCAACTCGGTGGTGGCTCTGGAGGCGAGTACGGGTCACCGCGTCTGGGCCTTCCAAGTCGTGCATCATGATCTGTGGGATCTCGACGTGGCCGCCGAGCCGCTGCTGTTCACCTTTCGCGCAAAGATCCCGGCGGTTGCCGTGACCACCAAGATGGGCATGACGTTCGTGCTTGACCGCCGCACTGGGCTGCCGCTCTACCCGGTTGAAGAACGACCCGTGCCGCCGTCGGATGTTCCGGGCGAGGTCGCATCGCCGACACAACCTTTCTCAAGCCTGCCGCTCATGTCATCAATGACGATCGACCCCGCCGAGATCCGCGATCTCGATGCAGTCGACAAGAGATACTGCCTCAACCGGCTGGCGGGGCTGGTGAACCGCGGCGTTTACACGCCCGTGGGATTGAAGCCGACGTTGCTTTACCCGGGCAGTGTGGGTGGCGTGAATTGGGGATCGGCCGCGCTCGACCCACAGACGGTAATATTGTATGCCAATGTAAATCAACTGGCCTACGAAACTCGGCTCGTGCCCAGGGATCCGTCGCCACCGTCCGTGGGATCCATGGTGCTGCAGTGGCTGCAGGAGGCACAGGATTACTGGCGGGAAAAATTTTGGCCGATGCCGGCCGGCCGGCCGGCGCGAGCCGCGTTTCAGCCGCCCGACTCAGGCGGTTACGAATTGAGCGCCCAAGTCGGCACACCCTACAAGATATATCGCGAGCCGTTGGTGACTCCGGGGGGTCTGCCCTGTGCTCCGAGCCCTTGGTCGGCCGTGGTTGCTCTGGACCTGAATCGGGGCAAGATCCTCTGGCGCACTCCTCTCGGAACGATGGTGCCGGATCACACCTCCGGTGCGGTCACTGTCGGCGGACCGATCGTCACGGCTGGGGGGCTGGTCTTCACGGGGGGCGGCACCGAACCGCTGCTGCGCGCTTTCGACGCGGCCAACGGTCGGGAATTGTGGCGTGGCGCGCTGCCCGCGGCGGCGCAGTCGACGCCCATGACGTACCAGCTGGGTGGAAGGCAGTTCGTGGTGATCGCTGCCGGGGGTCACATGAGCCTCGCGCCGACGCTGGGCGATGCGGTGGTGGCGTTTGCCTTGCCTCCTCCGGCGCCACGGCACGGCGCCCCGAGATGACATCGCGCCCGGTGTGGGACGGCGATTGTTGATCGTCGGCGACTCTTCAACCCTTGATGCAGTATGCCGTCGGCGTAAGACACCAGCCGAACTTCTTGAGCTTCACGTCCAACCGCCTCTCGGCACGAAATTGATCGAACGCCGTGGCCTCGCCGCCCCAAGGAGGTATCCCATATTCGTCGAACACGACCACGCCGCCGGGAACTACCAGATCCCACAACTGCTCCAACGCAAACAAGGTGGGCTCGTACAGATCAAGATCGAAATGCAGCAAATTGATTCGCAGGCCGGGCGTCTCCTTGAGAAACGGTTGGAGCGTCTCCTGCACCCGGCCCTTGATCAGGCGGGAGCGTTCGTTGGCGAGTATGTTGTCCGCATTGAATAGCCGGCAGAGTTCAAATATTTCACCCTCGACGGCTTGTGCCGACCAGCCACCCTGCTTCTTATCCCTCGACAGATCATCGTCGGCAACGCCGTCCGCGGCCGAAAAATCACCCAATCCTTCGAAGGAGTCGAAACCGAAGACTTTTTTCGAGGTGTCGGTCGGTAGAAAGATTTCCATGAATTTGTGGAAAGAAAAAAACGAGACCCCCCGCGAAACGCCCAGTTCGACGATGCTTCCCGGCAAATCCAAGGTCATCTTGAACAACTCGAAGTGCGCGAGGAATCGCGTCAGCAGAATGCGCTTTGTATAGACCGGCCAGTGCGTCAACGTGTGCAGGCTCGAGTGTGGATACTCGGTCTGTAGCCGGCCGAGATCTTCCCAAAACCTCTTGTCCTTGTCGGAATGCACGCCGAACATTTGTTCGAGCGGAGCGTCGTGATCCGTCAAATCCCAGATGCTCATGCGTTTATGCTCCCCCTGCTTGAAGCTGCGTGGTTCTTGACGGCGTGGCGTACATGAAATGGGTGGGACCTTGGACCAAGTGTTCCACCCGGTAGCCGACCGACGACAACAGCGGCTCCAGACCCTCGTGCGTGAACGTACCGTCGCGCAGCCTGTGCGTTTCGAATGCCAAGTTGATGGGGTTGTTACGCAGGAAGTCCAACGAGCCGCGAATCATACCGAGTTCGGCTCCTTCAATATCGCTCTTGATATAAGACGGCACGGCACCGACATGCTCACAAGCTTCCCGCAGTGTCATAACCCTTACCTTTTTTTGACGGTCCTCGCGGCTGTAGACCAAGGAATCGATCAGTCCGGCCGCCTGCGTGCCGTCCATGCTGAACAATGCCTCGCCGGATTTTTCGCCGAGCGCGGCGTCGATCACGGTTACATTCGTCGCATGATGCCGGTCAATGTTCATCCGCAGGAATCGGCACGCCTCCTCGTCGGGCTCGAAGGCGTAGACGCGTCCGGCAGGCCCGACCATTTTCGACAGCTCGAGGGTGGTGAGGCCGGCATGGGCACCCACATCGAAAACCGTCATACCCTGAGTGGGAACAAAACGCAGCGTGTACTGCGGCATCGAGTCGTCTTCGGCCACTGTCGGAGCGGTCAACGTGAGCCCGGTACGCCGATACTTGTGCAGGGCGGGCTTGGTGAAGTCGATCGTATCAGCACCATCCCCGCCGTCGGCCTCGAGCACCTGGAAGAAATGCGCATGCATCTCGCACACCACCGGCACCAGACTGAGATCCTCGGGCCGCATCAGAATGGTCCTGCCGTCCTTGTAAAGCGAAATGGCGCAGCGCTCAAAGCCGACTCGAAAACCATGGCGGAACAGTGCCAGTCGCAATGCGGCCTGTGTGACGGGATTACGCGGACCCCACTTCACCAACCGATCTTTCAACCGTTGCATCATGCTCAAGAGGATCTCCAACCCTTCCTGGGAGTCTCACAGTAACATCGCACGCATCACTCCCCCAAGGGCTTGACGATCATGTTGGCCAGAAACTCCTCGCGCGGTAAAAACGGAAACAAGTCCTCGAGCGGCTTGGAGACGAAGCTGCCGTCGGGTCGCTGCTGGCTTTGAACCCGGGGCGCACGAATTTCGTCGGGCAGAACTCGCACGTCGCATACCACGGGACCCGACATGTCGAGTACGTGTCGGACCTCGGCGCGCAGAGAGGTTTGGTCCTCGATGACGTGCGTGGCGAGACCATAACTTGCGCCGATGCTGCTGAGATTCGGTATGGTGATTCCGGTGTTCTTGTCCGCACCGATGCTCGCCGCGCCGAAATAGGCCTTTTGCGACGCCCGGATGGAGCTGTAGCCGTCGTTGTTGAGGACAAAGAATTTGATCGGCAGGCCCAATCGTCGAATGGTTTCCAGCTCCTGGACATTGAACATGAAGCCACCGTCGCCGTCGACCGCGATGACTTGCCGCCCTGGGTTGGCAACGGCCACCGCGATGGCCGTCGGGATCGCGTAGCCCATCGCTCCGAGGCCCGCGGTGTGATAAAGACGCTGGGAGTGCAGAGTGGGGCACGCGAAGAGATAAATTTCGATCCCGGAACCGCTGCTGCCGACGACCAGTCGGTCCTCCGCGCTCACCTCGGTTCCCAGCACCTCGGCGAGATTGAAGATCGACACCCGCCCTTCCGGCTTACGATGATCATCGGTAACCACCGGATAGCGGGTTTTCCATCCGGTGCAGCGGTCGAGCCAGGGCCTGAACGAGCGCGGTTTGAGTTCGTCGCGCCGGTTCAATAGCTCAGTCAGGAACGCCTTGGCATTCGCGCAAACCGGCTGCTGCACGTGCGGATGAAGCTTGGCGAGCTCCGCCGGATCGATGTCCACCGCGATCTTGTGGGCTTCCCGCGCCAAATTCTGCGGCGCATATCCCGTGATCGCGAAGTCGAGGCGAACGCCTATTGCAAGCAAAAAATCTGAATTTTGCAGCGCGAAATTCGCGCCCCGTGCGGCGAGGCTTCCCGGCCGGCCGACGAATGTGGGATCGCTCGACGGCACCAGATCGGCGGCGCACCACGTGGCCACGGTCGGGATCCCGAGCATCTGCCGCAGCACCTCGAATTCCTGTTCGGCGCGCGCGAGGCGTATTCCATTACCGGCGAACAGCAGTGGGCGCTCGCAGGTATTGAAATGCTCGATCAACCGCGTCACCTCAGTCGCCAGATCCGCGGTACCGAAGATCGCATCGTTCCGCAGCTCCGAGGGATGGAAGCGGCGCAGCTCATCTTCCTCGATGGGCGAGGCCTGGACGTCCAGGGGGATGTCGATCCAAACCGGCCCCGGGCGGCCGTTCAATGCAAGAAATACCGCCTTCTCGAGGTGGTAGCGAATATCGTTGGGTTGCAGCACCGTCTCGGCGTATTTCGTGATGGGTCTGACGATCGAACAAATGTCCACCTCCTGCACGCCGAGCTGCCGCATGCCCAGCGGCCGACCCGCTGTATCGAACATCCGGTCGGGCCGCTTCACTTGCCCGGAAATGAACAGTGTGGGTGTCGAATCGAGCCAGGCGCCGGCGACACCGGTGACCGCATTGGTTCCTCCCGGGCCGGTGGTGACCATGCAGACTCCAAGACCGTTGGTCGCCTTCGCATAGCCTTCCGCGCAAATCGCCGAGGCCTGTTCGTGCGAGTTACAGATCGCGGTGATGCGCGGCTCGGCCGCCAGCGATTGATTCAGATGCATCGCTCCCCCGCCGGTGACGAGAAATACGTTCTTCACTCCCAGATCGGCCACGAACCTCAAGACGAAATCCGACAACTTCATTCTCATCTCACTCAGCTTGGGATAATCAGGATCGCCGAAACGAATAGACTCTGTTGAGCAGATAGCTTGCGATCACCGTGATCGTCATGACGAGCAGCTGCCCGAATAACGGCGCGATGTGCAGAATCTCGACCATCGTGGCGAGCGCCGTCAGCCCTGCGGCCAGCACCACGAGTTGCACGAGATTGAAACGCAGAAACGCCGTCAACCACCCTGTCTGCGACCTGAAGACGAATCGCCGCTGACAGATGAATGCATTGGTCACCGCCAGCACATGGGCAATGACGCAGATCACCAGATAATGCATCTCACCCCGGAACAGCGCATACACGCTGCCGAATGCCAGGTAGGCGAACGCGGTATTCCACGCCCCGACGATCAAGAAGCGGAGCTTTTCGTTGTCACGCCAGATTTCGGCCAGCATGATGCGGTCAGCGATCATTAGCGGCGCCCGCGGATGCATCGACATCGAAATTGATGCGCTCTCGTTCCGTCACCAAGGGACGCCGATGGACCTGCGTGTGGATAGCGCCGATATACTCGCCGAGTATGCCGATGAAGAACAACTGCACGGCCCCCAGAAAGAACACACCGATGACCAGCGGCGCGGTGCCCAATGAAAATCTGTCCCAGAAAATGAGCTTCGCGACGAGGTAACTCAACGCGATCAGGAGGCTTGCAAGGGACAGCGCGAAACCGCAGAACGTGGCGACACGGAGCGGCACCTTCGAGTGATTCGTGATGCCGAGCATCGCGTTGTCGTAGAGCGAGTAAAAATTGTTCTTGCTGATTCCGCGCTCGCGGCGCGGCTGCACGAACGGGATCTCCGCGCGTGGATAGCCCAAATCCGCGATGATTCCGCGAAAATAGGGATAGCGGTCGTCGATCGCCCGCACCGCCTCGATGACCTCTCGGTCGTACAGACCGAAGCCGGTGAAATTTGGGATCAAGGGCACTTCCGATATCCTTCCCACAAAAGCGTAATACGAGCGGCGGACGTAAGACATCAGCCGCGATTCCTTGCTGCGGGGCTTGACACCGACGACGACCTTGTAGCCCTCTGCCCACTTTTGCACGTACTGCGGAATCATTTCAGGCGGCTCCTGCAGATCTGCCGCCAGGGCGATGACTGCATCGCCGCGGACTTCGTAGAACGCATGCAGCGGCGAGCGGATCGGTCCGAAGTTGCGATTATTGACGATCAGCTTCACGTTCCGATCCCGGGCGGCGATCTTCTTGAGGCGCGGCACGGTTTGGTCCGTTGAGGCATTGTCGATGAATACATGTTCATAGCGATATCCGGGCAGCGTCGCGAATGCCGCGCGGATGCGCTCGTACAGAGCATCGACGTTGTCCTCCTCGTTGAAGCAGGGCGTCATGACACTGATGAGCGGCACGCGGCCGCCAGGCGCGCCGGCCCGTGCGCCGGACTGGCGTTCTTCGTTCATGGGGCACCGTGGACCGGCACTCGGCGCGCCGCGAGCATCACGTCGACCGATTTCGATACCGGGCTCAAAGTCCGACCCGACGCAGCTTGTCCATGATCGGTTTCTCCCGTTCGAGCAGGCGCTTTTCGCCATCGCCGAAGGCCGTCTCGACGAGGCGGATATCTCGGATCAAGCGCGTCATCCCATTGGGTTCGAGCGACGCCGCCTGGTCGCTGCCCCACATCGCGCGATCGAGCGTCAGGTGCCTTTCGACCATCACCGCACCCAACGCAACGGCCGCCACCGACGACGCTATGCCGGTTTCGTGGCCGGAATACCCCACCGGTAAGTCGTAACGGCGAGCAAGGACGGGAATGACCTTCAGGTTGAGTTCATGGTAATGAGCGGGATAAGTGCTCGTGGCGTGCAGCAAAATAAGGTCCCTCTTGCCGAGGATTTCCACCGCATGATCCACCTGCTCCAGTGTGCTCATTCCCGTGGAGAGAATGATCGGCTTTTTCGTCGCACGGATATGGCGCAGCAAATTGTCGTCCGTCAAACTTGCGGATGCAATCTTGTAGCAGGGCACGGCGAATTCTTCGAGAAAGTCGACGGAGGCCTCGTCCCACGGCGAAGCGAACCAGACCATTCCCCTCTCTTTGCAATGGGCATCAATCTCGCTGTATTCTTTGCGACCGAACTCCAACGCACGCTTGAGCTCCCCGTTCGTCGAGCCGAAGGGGCTTTCACGGAATTTCGCCAGCTCAGCCGCCGAATAGACCACGTCGATGGTCCGCTTTTGAAACTTGACGGCATTGCAGCCCGCGTTGACCGCGACATCGATCAACTGACGCGCCAACCCCAGGTCGCCATTATGGTTGATTCCGATTTCAGCGACGACGTAGCAGGGATTTCCCTCCCCGACGCTCCGTCCGGCAATCTCGACGCTCATATCTCTCTCCTGATGCTTTCTCTTTCAACCGACTGGGGTTGTCTCCGTTGGACTTGCATCCGGTACCAGGCGGCTGTGTTGTGAATGGCGCTGTCCAGCGAAACCTCGGGCGCGTAACCCAGGTCTCGTTGCAGACGAGTGGTATCCGGAATGTAGCGGTCGGCCGGGTCCGACGGCGAACCGTCGATCATCACACCCCGGCCACCGGCGATGCGGTCGACCCGTTGCGCAAGCTCATCGATGGTAACGGCCTCTTCGGAACCGACGTTGTAGGCGACGCCGATCCTGCCCCTCGTCAAAATCTCGATCAATGCTCGGACCAGATCCGTCATATACATGTACGAGCGCTGCGGGAGGCCGTCACTCTTCACCCGGATCGGTCGGCCGTCGACGGCGTCGGCAATGAAATTACCGATGGCGAAATGCTTGTCGAAGGGCATGTGAGGACCCACGAACGCGAAGCATCGTGCGATGCGGATCGGGAGGCCGCGGCTTGCCGCGATCGCACCCAGTTGCTCGGCGGCGCGCTTTCCTTCGGCATACGCATTGCCAGGCAATGACGGATCGGGGCCGGCAGGGTGCGACTCGAGGAATCTTCCCTGGCCCGGCTTTGCCGGGCCGTAGATGGCTCCTGAACTCACCAATAAAAGGCCCTTGCAGCGGTTATCGGCCGCGCGAATCACCTGCCGGGTTCCATCGATGATGGTGTCATACATCTCGAGCTGCGCGTCGGCAGACCTCGAAACAACCGTGTCGGTTGCGCCATGAATGATGTAGTCAAAACGAAGCGACTCCACTTTGAGCCGACGAACGTCACACTGTATCCAGGTCACGCGCGGATCATCGGTCAACTGCGGAAACCGGGCCCGGCAGCGGCCGGGGTCTCGTGATACCGCAGTGATTCTGAGCCCAAGGGCCAATGCGTCGTCTGCCATGAACAATACATCGAGCAGCCACACACCGAACCAACCCGTCGCGCCGGTCAGCAAGATTGACGCCCCTGCAAATCGTGAAAATACCTCCGCATGGGAACGCACCCAAGGGCATAGATCACCCTCATCCAATCCGGAACGCGAGGAGGCGCCGCAGTCTGGGTTTAATCGCACAACAGAGCCTTCAATCGCACACCCGAGCGATCATTCAACCGATCCCATCACGGTGCGGATCCCAAGAATTCGATGATCTTGTCAGCGGCGAAATCCAGCATGCCTTCGTTCAGCCCGGGATAGACGCCGATCCAGAAAGTCCGCTCCATCACGCGGTCTGTATTCTCGAGACTGCCGCTGATGCGATGCGGACGACCGCGGAAGTACGGTTGGCGCGTGAGATTGCCGGCGAACAGCAACCGGGTGCCGATTTTATGTTTGTCGAGAAAAGCGGTCAGGGCCTCGCGCCTGAGTTCAACATGCGGCAGCAAGGTCATGGCAAAACCGAACCAGGAGGGATTGCTCCCCGGGGTCGGCTCCGGCAGCAGGAGCCGGTCCGACAACGGCGCCAAACGCTCGCTCAACCGGGCGAAGTTCTTACGGCGCGCCTCCACGAAGCCGTCGAGACGATCCATCTGGGCAAGTCCCACAGCCGCCTGCATGTCGGTGATCTTGAGGTTGTAGCCGAGGTGGGAATAGGTGTACTTGTGGTCGTAGCCGGCCGGCATGTCGCCGAGCTGCCACTTGAAGCGCTTGCCGCACGTGTTGTCCCGCCCGGGAGCGCAATAACAATCGCGGCCCCAATCACGAATCGATTCGATCGCGCGCCGCAGGATATCGTCGTCGGTAAACACGGCTCCGCCCTCGCCCATCGTAATGTGGTGAGCGGGATAAAAGCTCAATGTTCCGATGTGACCGACGGTGCCCACCTTGCGCTCCCGATAAGTGGCGCCCAGCGCGTCGCAACAATCCTCCACCACCCACAGGTCGTGACGGCGTGCAACGTCCATCACGGCGTCCAGATCGAAGGGGTTGCCCAGCGTGTGCGCAATCATGATGGCCCGCGCGCGCGAGGACACCGCCGCCTCGATCCGCTCAGGATCGATGTTGTAGGTGGGCAGGGTGACGTCGACGAACACCGGGACGAGACCGTTTTGCAAAGCGGGATTGACGGTCGTCGGAAAGCCCGCAGCCACGGTGATCACTTCGTCGCCCGGTCGAAGTGCGCGATCTCCGAGCAGCGGAGACGTCAATGCCGTCATTGCCACGAGGTTGGCAGATGAACCGGAATTTGTCGTGCGGACGTGCTTTCGACCCAGATAATGAGACAACTTCCGCTCGAAGGCATCGTTGAATCGACCGGTGGTCAGCCATCCATCCAGGGACGCCTCGACGAGCAGTTCCAGCTCGCGTGCACCGATCACCTTGCCGGACGGCGGCACCGGCGTGCGGCCCGGCACAAACGTCGTAGGCCGATGCGCCACCTCGGCATAGCTGCGCGCCTCCTGCGCACAGAGGGTCCGGTGCAGGCGGGCCAGGGCAACGGACTTCAGCACTCCTATGATTTCGGCGCCTTCGATGGTTTGCCAGCCGAGGCGGTCCAATCGCACCCACCCCGGGACACCGCCCTTGGCGAAATCGCTCATGTCGATCGCCATCCCGAAACGGCCGCTGACCGCGGGGTCGGTAACGATCGGCGCGAGGCGCAAGAAACCGTCCTCGTCAGGAGCGCTCAGAACGATTAATGGCTGTCCGGTTCGACCCCCGCCGCCCGCGATCAGGCTGCCGGGTGAAATGGACATATCGACCGCAAAGGGTTGTGCATCGGCCTTTTTCACTTCAAGTGTCCGCCCCACATCAAATCGTGGCCGGGATTGTCGCAGGATTTGACACCCTGGGGTCCGAGGGGAATTCGATGCGGTGCACGCAATAGTCGACCAATGGCCTGGCCGCTCAGCCTGGCAACGTAATGCGCAGGGAATCCACCGCAATTGGCGCCGATCAGTGTCGCCTCCATATTCACCGGCCAGCTCGGCAGGAGGACGGCTCGTGCGATTTCCTCGATCGGTGTGACCGCGCCGATCACGAGACAAACGCAGAGAGCGGCTTTTTGGCGCCGCGAATGCTGCTTTTCCTCCGCGCCGAACAGCCCCACACAGGCACCGATTGCGAGGATGGCAAGACTCGGTATCGATGCGCGCATCACCAAATCGTTACCCGGGCCGAATTCAGCGGCCGGAAGAATGGCCAGGAATAGCAGGGCGACGACAACCTGGCTGCTACGGTGCAAGGCAAATACCGCGGCGCCGATGAACCCAGCCTCCAGCAGAAAAAACTGCGCTTGCTGCAATAGATCCATGACGAAGTCGCCCCCTCGGCCGCCCAACGCCATGCCCTTCGGTATGCCGCCGGGATCGAGAACCAGATAACCGGCAACTGCCATCCCGACAATGAGTGCGGGCACCCACATCTGCGGTTGCAGGAGGCTCATCAATCGTCCCCGCCGTGCATCGACCACGGTCTTCCAAAGAACGAAGGGCACGATGCCGATGGCTGTCAATGGTGACCACAGTGCCAGAGCCACCACGGAAATCGGCAGCATGGAATCGTAGGAGCGATCGTCGGCATGCCTGCTGAGCAAACCGATCACCAGCCAGCCGCCGAGCGCATGATTGGGCACCCAGAAGACCTGGGTCGTCATCGAGGAGTACTGGAACTTTCCCGCCCACCACTCCAGGTGCATGGTGATATTCCAGTCGTAATGAAAATGGGGCCCGTCGTTGAGAATGGCGCCGACGATATCCATGCCGCTGAACAACACGATGATGGCGGTGACCGCAACAGCCACATTGACGCGTGAGGGGGTGAGCGACAGCACCTGGAGCAGGAACAGCGTCGCACCAACGGCAGTCCAAATTCCCATTGCGGTGTGCGCTGCCGCCAATCCAAGAACCTTGCCCAACACGGCGGCCGGCAGATAAAAGGCCAGCGGTGCCCGCAGCAGACTCTCCTGCCCATCGAGCAGGCCATAGCCCACCGGCCAACGGGACATGACGAGATCGTGCAGTACCGCATCGCGCACATGCCAATCGGCATTCGCGAAGAACACATGATCGGCGCCGCCAAGCAGGGCCCATAGGCAGCCGGTCGTTACCGCTATGAGGATTTGCAGCGACGACACCGGAAGACGCGCCACCCCACGGGATCGGGCCGCGAACAACGGCCTCAGCGCGTATCCCACGCATGCCAGAAGCGGCACCGCCACCCACCATTCGAACCATCCGATCAGGAAGATGACCAGCGGTAAAGCCAGATAGCCGATCGCCAGCCGATCCAATGGATCAACGGCGGAAATCTCGTGTGAATTGCCTGTGGGTGCACCCGACATGGCCGAAAAGCTAACAGATTATGTCGCAGCGTGCCGTGCACAAGTCTCGAAGCGAAATCGCCGGCTCGCGAAGCTAACAGATGATGAAATGGGTCCCCGTGGCCCCGCAACCCCAGGCCGCTTCGAGTTCGAGTCCCTTCGCATACACCGGTATCGGCACGGCACTACACAATCGCTCGAGCTCGACTCTCGCCAATTCGCAGTCCATCACGAGAAACTCCCAGCCGCTCCCCGCTTGCCCCGCCTTCTCGGCGTCCGCGGCCGTCGCACAAAGCGTTCCACGCAATCGACGCGCGGTTCCGTTGCCATCCTCCAACGCGTCGTGGGCACCCGTCCTCCCGGACCCATCGCCCGCCTTCTCGACCACGAAATGAGCGGATCGCATGTCACTGAGGCATTCCGGCAACCGCAATGCACGAACCAGCGGCAGATCCGCCGGCAGCAGCTCGGCCAATGCGAGTTCATCCTGGGTCAGCCATCGCAAGGCCTGCCCGTCGTGCCCCTGCGGCACGCCCTCGTAGCGGCTGACCACCCACATGTCGAGTCTGACCTCGCCATACGGATACGCATGTCGGATTCGCATCAGCGGCCGTGGATCGCGAATGACGATGCCCAACTCCTCGCGAAGTTCGCGTGCCAAGCCTTGCGTTCGGGTCTCCCCGGACTCGAGCTTTCCACCCGGGAATTCCCAGCCTCCCGCCAAATGCTTGCCGGGGGGCCTCTGGGCAATCAGCACTCGGCCGTCGGCGCGGATCACCGCGGCGGCAACGACATGAAGGATGGCCGTCGGTGGCTCACGCCCGGTCAAAATGGCCGCTCCCGGTCAGCCGCCCGCTCCTGGTCAGCCGCGCGCTTCCCTCACCCGTTCGCTTGCTGCAAAGCGCCGTGGCAATGTTTGTACTTCTTGCCGGAACCGCAGGGACAGGCCTCGTTGCGGCCGACTTTGGGAACGTCACGGACGAAAGGCGCCGCCGTCGTCGGGCCAGAAGCGGGCGGATCGGGCTCGAGCGGCGCTCCGTCGGCCGACCCGAAGCTGCCGAACGCCGGCGGAACCGCCGCGACCGGCTCGAAGCCGCCTCCGGCCTGGATGGGTGAGACGGCTTCCGCATGCTGCAGTTGCAAGGCTCGCGCCAGGCGCTGCTGTCGCTCCAATTCTTCGCGCTCGATCTCCTCCTGGCTGCGCACCTGGATCTTCGACACCGTGGTGATGGTGTCGAACTTGATCCTGTCGAGCATCGCCGAGAACAACTCGAAGGCTTCCCGCTTGTATTCCTGCTTCGGATTCTTCTGGGCATAGCTGCGCAGGTATATCCCCTGCCGCATATAATCCATCGCCGCCAGATGCTCGCGCCAATGCGTGTCGAGCGTACGCAGCATGAACTCCTTTTCGAGGTAGCGCATGACCTGCGCTCCGACATTGGCCTCCTTGCGCGCATACTCCTCCTCGAGGCCTTTCACAATCTTCTGCTTCAAGGCCGAACCATCGCCGGCCTCTTCGGATCGGACCCATGCCTCGATGGGTAACGTGCAACCGAAGTCGTTCTGGACGGCTTTGGCCAGTCCCGGCGAGTCCCACTGTTCTTCTGCGGTTCCCCCGGGAACGAACTGGTCGACCAGCTGGGCGACCACGTCTTCGCGGATCCCCTTGATCGCCTCCGCCACATCCTCGGCGCTCATGAGATCGGTACGCTGCTGATAGATCACCCGGCGCTGATCATTGGCGACGTCGTCATACTCGAGCAATTGTTTGCGGGCATCGAAGTTGTGCTGCTCGACCCGGCGCTGTGCGCGTTCGATCTGCCGCGTGAGCATGCCGCTCTCGATCGCCTCGCCGGCCTTCATGCCAACGCGCGTCATCAGCGCCTTCATGCGGGTGGGATCGCCGAAAATGCGCATCAAATTGTCTTCGAGCGAGAGGTAGAACCGGCTCGATCCCGGATCGCCCTGCCGGCCGGAACGGCCCCGCAATTGGTTGTCGATGCGCCGCGACTCGTGGCGCTCGGTGCCGATGATGTGCAACCCGCCCGCCGCCAGAACCTCGTCGTGTCGCTTGCGCCAATCCGCATGAATTTTCTCGAGCTCGGTCTCGCTGGGCGCTGTCATGGCGTCGATCTGTGTTTGCGGGCTGCCGCCCAGCACGATGTCGGTTCCACGTCCCGCCATGTTGGTCGCGATGGTGATTGCGCCGGGGCGGCCCGCCTCGGCAACGATGTGGGCCTCGCGCTCATGTTGCTTGGCGTTCAAGACCTCGTGCGGGATCTTTGCGCCGGACAACAGTTTCGCCAGACGTTCCGAGGTCTCGATCGACGTGGTGCCCACCAGCACCGGCTGACCGCGTTTCACGCAATCCTCGATATCCTCGAGGATGGCCTGAAACTTATCCTGCTCGGAGAGAAATACCAGGTCTGATTTATCCTTGCGGATCATCGGCTTGTGAGTGGGTATCACCACCACCTCGAGTCCGTAGATCTGCTGAAATTCGAAGGCCTCGGTATCGGCCGTGCCGGTCATCCCCGACAATTTCGAATACAGCCTGAAGAAATTCTGGAACGTGATCGAGGCGACCGTCTGGTTCTCCTCGCGAACCTTCACCCCTTCCTTGGCCTCGACGGCCTGATGCAAACCGTCCGACCATCGCCGCCCTTGCATGGTACGGCCGGTGAACTCATCGACGATGATCACTTCGCCCTGACGCACGATATATTCGACATCGCGCTTGTATAAGGCGTGCGCGCGAAGCGCCGCGTTCAAGTGATGCATCAAGCGAATATTGGTGGCGTCGTACAAACTCTCGCCTTCGCGAAGCAGCCCTGCTTCTGCCATCAATTCCTCGACTTTCTGGTGACCGTCCTCGGTGAGCGTGGCCTGTTTGGTCTTTTCGTCCACAGCATAATCGCCGGGGCCATCTTCATCCTTCTGTTTCACCAGCCGCGGGATCAAGGTGTTGATCTTGATGTAAAGCTCGGTGCTCTCTTCGGCGGGACCGGAGATGATGAGCGGCGTCCTCGCTTCGTCGATTAATATCGAGTCCACCTCATCTATGATGGCGAAGGAGAGCTTGCGCTGGGTGCGGTCTTCGAGGCGGAACGCGAGGTTGTCACGCAGGTAGTCGAAGCCGAACTCGTTGTTGGTGCCGTAAGTGATATCGCACGCATAAGCCGCCCGCTTCTCATCCGGCGACTGCGCATTCTTGATGACGCCGACCTCGAGCCCGAGGAAGCGGAACACCGGCGCCATCCACTCCGAATCGCGCTGCGCAAGGTATTCATTGACGGTGACTACGTGCACGCCCTCGCCCGAGAGCGCGTTCAAGTAAGCCGGCAAGGTCGCCATCAAGGTCTTGCCTTCGCCGGTGCGCATTTCGGCGATGCGCCCGGAATGCAGGGCAAGTCCGCCGATGAGTTGCACGTCGAAATGCCGCAATCCCAGTTTGCGGCGCGAGGCCTCGCGCACCAAGGCGAAGGCCTCGGGCACGAGATCATCGAGCGACGTGCCGGCCGTGAAACGCGCCTTCAGCTCCTGCGTCTTGGCGGGAAACTGGTCATCGCTCAAAGCGCTGACGCTGGCCTCAAAACCGTTGATCGCCGCGACTGTGCGGGTCAGTTCCTTCACCAGACGCTGATTACGGCTACCGAAAACTTGAGTCAGAAGCTTCCACACGCGAGGAGAGTCCTTGGGAAAACTGGGTATTGTACGGATAGACCTAAAGGCCGGGAAATCGTTTCGCAGCCTTCACGAGGCTGCGCCCACCGGGTCTTGCGCCGACCGGGCGGACCTAAGCAGGCCTACCACGGTCTTGGCCGGAACGCCCCCCGGAAAAGTCAACGAGCCTCGGGCTCAGCGATCCTCACCGATGAATCGCAAGGGATCGACCTGGGCACCATTCTTCAGCACTTCGAAGTGCAGATGCGGCCCGGTGGAATGCCCCGAGGATCCCATCAACGCAACTTCCTGCCCCTTGCTCACCATGTCGCCCTCCTTCACCAACAACTTCTCGTTGTGGCAGTAGCGGGTCGCCAGGCCGTTACCATGATTGATTTCTATCATTTGACCATAACCGGCACGCTCCCCGGCAAACGTCACGAGCCCCGCTGCCACCGTCAACACCTTAGTGCCCTCGGGACCGGCGAAATCAAGCCCCTTGTGAACGGCGGTATAACCCGTGAACGGATCGGCCCGGATGCCAAAGTAGGAGGAAATGAAGCCCTCCTGAACCGGTCGCCCTTGCGGATACACCTGGCGGTTGAGTTCCCGCGTCATGATCAGGTTCTCAAGCACCCCCAATTGCTGCTCGCGGCTGGCAAGCTGGTTCTGCAGCTGGTCGACCATCGCGGTGAGACTCGGGATCTGCGCCGGTTGTCCATCCGACTCCTCGCCGCCGAGCGCCGGCGGGTTGCCGAAATCGAACTCGCCATCATCCAATTTTGCCATGCGAGTCAACCGCTTACCCAGGGCATCAAGGCGGATGACACTGGCATTCATCTGGCCCACGCGCATTGCGAGCGCATTGACTTTTTCCTGCAATATTCGGCGCACTTCCGCGATCTGCGCCTTCTGACGCAACAAATCGGCCGACCAGCCAGCCAACTGATCGATGGGATTCGCAGCTCCCCGATGATTGGCTCCCAGGGTCATCCCCACTGAGAATGCGCCGCCGACGATTCCAAACACGATGGCGACAGCGCAGGCAATGACAAGCGGTTGACGCAGATCCAGCTGCTTGACTCGCCCGGTCTTGCGACCTACGAAAATGATGTTCATCGATATGTTCGCTCCAGCGCCTTCAGATCCGCGGGCGACCCAACGTAAGGCCGGGCCAAAGGGCTCAGACTATGCATAATACTGCGCACCAAAACAAGGAACTTGCGCGCAACTATGTTAAAACCCAAGAGCATCAATGAGTTGCTATGCACCAAGGGGAAACCCTTGAGCGCCTTACGGAGTCGATCTCGCGCCCGTCTTGTGACGCTGGATCACGTCCGCGCCGCGCTGTCGCCGACGTTGGCAGCCACCGTGGTGACCGCGGGACTCGAGGGCGGTGCGCTGACCCTGGGCGTGGCCGGTAGCCACTGGGCATCTCGGTTACGGTACTCGAGCGAGGCGCTTCGAACTCAGGTAAGCCAGACCATGGCGGTTCCGGTGCTCAAGGTTCGGATCAAGGTCATCCCACCCACGGCTGGTACTTGAACCTACCCTGGCAATCCTCCGCTGATTCCATGGGTCGCCGCGGCTTCCTCCTGCTCGGCCTGCTGATGCTGGCCACATGGTTGCTCTCACACGGCTATCAGGGTTTATTCCATGACGCCGGGCTTTACGCGCTGCAGGCCCTCGCACGCTTCCATCCCAGCTTGGCAGCCGATGTGTTCCTGAAGTATGGGTCTCAGGACAGGTTCACCCTGTTTAGTCCACTCTTCGCGGCGGTCATGCGCCTCTGGGGAGTGGAACCCACGGCGGCTGTCCTGACACTGGGATCACAGTGCGGAGTCTTGCTCGGCGCCTGGGTGCTCGCCCGCACCGTGCTGCCACCCACGATGGCACTCCTTGGGGTCGGCGTGCTGATCGCCATTCCGGGAGTGTATGGTGCGGACCGCATTTTCACGTGTATCGAACCATTCCTCACGCCCCGAATGTTGGCGGAGGCACTGGTCCTCGGCAGCATCGCCGCCGCGCTTCGAGGCAGGAATCATTGGGCAATGCTCGGTCTGTTGATCGCGGCGTCGATGCACCCTCTCATGTCCATGGCCGGCTTCGGCGCGCTCTACTGCCTCCATCTCGGTGAGTCGAGGCCCATTGTCGCGGCGGCACTGGTCATCGTCAGCCTCAAAGCGTTGGCACTGCTTGCCTATGGCATGCCGGTGGGCCCCTGGGGACGTTTCGACCAACAATGGCTGGCGCTGGTCGAGACGCGGAGCCCCTACTTGTTCTTGAAGAATTGGAGCCTCGACGACTGGTCGCGTGCCGCAGTCACGTTGGCCACATTGGCCTTGGGCGTCCTCGCTCTCCCGCTCGAGCTGTCGCGCCTCGCCAAGATCAGCGGTCTCACCTGCGCGGCCGGTCTCCTTTTCACGGGCGTTGCCGCCGATGGATTGCACCTGGTGTTGGTGACGCAGTTGCAACCCTGGCGCTGTCAATGGCTGGCAACCGTCGTGGCAGCTCTGCTTTTCCCGCAAATCCTGCTGACGCTGTGGCGTGCCGGGAGCGCCGGACGCAGCGCCGCATTGCTGCTGGTCGCAGCCTGGCTGTTTGCATCGAACCCGTATGCACTGGCCGCTGCTGCCGCCGCCGTGCTCGCCTGGGTGGGAACGCCTCGCCTCAAAGCGAACGAAGCGCGTTGGATCGAGTACGGGTCCGTTGCCCTGGCGCTGCTGGCCGGCGTCTGGCGGTTGGCGTCCAACCTGCAGTTCACCGAGGCGCATTACTTGGCACCGACCATCCCGCACTGGCTGCGCGACACCATGAGTGCCGTACAGGATGGTAGCCTGCCGGTCGCATTGATGTTTCTGACGACGTGGTTGGCCGGTCGCCGCCGGGCATTCGCCCGTCATGCCTTGGCGGCGCTTTCGGCCGCCGTGCTCTTGGGCGTGAGCCTGCTCCTGCCGCACGCCTTGCGTGCCTGGACCGCGCGCGACTTCCCGCCGGCACTCGCCGCGCAATTCACCGAATGGCGTGCGCAAATTCCACCGCAGGCCACCGTACTCTGGCCGGAGTCTCCGCTCGGCGTGTGGCTGCTGCTCGACCGGCAGAGCTTTCTGTCGGTGTTGCAGACTTCGGGCATGGTGTTTTCGCGCGATGGCGCCCGGGAGTTTGAGCGCCGGGCCGACGCCCTCGGCACGGCGATCAGTCCCGCCGCGTTCCTGGACTTTGGCGCCGGCACCGGCCTGACTGCATCACGACAGCAGCTGCTCGCTGCGTGCGGGACGCGTGCGTTCGACTACTTGGTGGCAGGAGCGGATCTGGGTAAGGAGCCGGCCGCGACCGATGTTCCGCCCACAGGACCGCGCACTCTCAAACTGTATCGCTGCAGCCGTTAGGAGAATCGGCGCGTGCACCTTCCCCAGAAGGGGTTCGCCTCAAGCCCGCGCGGCCACCGCCGCGACATAGGAGATCGGCGCATCGGCGAGACTCTCGAACGTCACTTCACGCCAGGCGCCGCTGGCGGCAATGAGCTTGCGCAACAGCTTGTTGTTGAGTGCATGCCCGGATTTATATCCGCTGAACTCGCCGATGAGACTATGCCCGAGCAGGTACAAGTCGCCGATCGCATCGAGGATCTTGTGTTTGACGAACTCGTCCTCGTAGCGCAAGCCATCCTCGTTGAGCACCCGATAATCGTCGAGCACGATGGCGTTGTCCATGTTGCCGCCGAGTGCGAGATTGCGCGCCCGCAGACTCTCGAGATCCCGCACGAACCCGAAAGTGCGGGCGCGGCTCACCTCGCGCAGGAACGAGGTGGTCGAGAAGTCCATGGAGGCCACCTGGGAATGCTTCTTGAATGTGGGATGGTTGAACTCGATCTCGAAATTCACCTTGAAGCCGTCGTACGGATCGAAACGCGCCCACTTGTCGCCGTCGCTCACCTCAACCCGATCGAGAATGCGGATGAAGCGCTTGGGCGCCTTTTGTTCCTCGATACCGGCAGACTGCAGGAGAAACACGAAGGGTCCGGCGCTGCCATCCATGATCGGCACTTCACCCGCACTCAACTCCACCAGCGCGTTGTCGATGCCCAAGCCCGCGAGCGCCGACAGCAGGTGTTCCACCGTCGAAATCTTGACGTCTCCGCTTTGCAGGGTCGTGCCCATCATGGTGTCGCCGACATGCTCGGCGTGAGCTTTGATATCCACCGGGACATCGAGATCGATGCGTCGAAAGACGATCCCTGAGTCAGGAAGAGCGGGTCGCAAAGTCATCAAGACTTTCTTCCCGGTATGCAGGCCGACTCCCGTGGCACGAATCGAATTCTTCAGAGTTCTTTGATTCAACATGAAAAAACTGGACCGTAAATATGGGGCACTAAAGTACAAAGGTACCACAGGCCGGTCAAAACGCAGAACTCCCAGAAGACCCGAAATGAAGTTCCGGAATACCTGACCGGGCGCCCGCGACGGCCGACACGGCGTCGGGGGCGCCAGTCAAATGTAAAGTCGAACCGCCTAGTCCGCCTGTCGGCGCAGGAATGCCGGGATGTCGAGCAGGTCCTCGGAATCCATCTCGGTGCGCAAACCATCCCCCACCGCACGCTGCCGCTGCACGGTCGGACGATCCAGCATCGCGTAGTCGGTGGGCGCCACGGCTGCCTTCTGCCTGACCACCCGCATCGTCGGCGGCGGTACCAGGGCGGACGCCACGGGCGCGGGGATCGACGCACGGGCCACGGGCTTGCCCAGACCGGTCGCCACGACGGTCACGCGTATCTGGTTCGACATGTCCGGATCGATGACGGTTCCCAGCACGACGGTGGCGTCGTCCGAAGCAAACTGTTTGATGACATTGCCCACTTCCTGGAACTCGCCGATGGACAGATCCATGCCCGCGGTGACATTCACCAAGATGCCCTGCGCGCCGGCCAGGTTGATGTCTTCCAACAGCGGGCTGGAGATCGCCGCCTCGGCGGCCTCGCGTGCGCGATCCTCGCCGGCCGCGGCGCCCGACCCCATCATGGCCATGCCCGTTTCAGACATCACGGTACGCACATCGGCGAAGTCGACATTGATGAGACCCGGTCGAGTGATGAGTTCGGCGATGCCTTGTACCGCGCCCTGGAGCACGGTGTTGGCGGCCTTGAACGCATCCAGCAGTGTGGTGGTGCTGCCCAACACGGCCAACAACTTCTGGTTGGGAATGGTGATGAGCGAATCGACGTACTTCGACAACTCAAGCATGCCTTGATCGGCCACACGCGACCGCTTGTTGCCCTCCATCTCGAAGGGCTTGGTGACCACTGCCACGGTCAGAATCCCGAGCTCCTTGGCCACCTGTGCCACGACCGGCGCCGCGCCCGTGCCGGTGCCGCCACCCATCCCGGCGGTGATGAACAACATGTCGCAGCCCTCGATCAGTTCGATGATGCGGTCGCGGTCCTCCATCGCGGCCTGGCGACCCACCTCGGGATCGGCGCCCGCACCCAGGCCCTTGGTTATGTTGCATCCGATCTGCAGCGCAGTCCGCACCTTGCCGTGCTTGAGCGCCTGAGCGTCCGTGTTGATGCAAATGAATTCCACGCCCTCGAGGCCCGCCTGCACCATGTGCGCCACTGCGTTGCCGCCGCCGCCGCCGACGCCGATCACCTTGATGACGGCACTTTGACTATATGAGTCCATCAGTTCAAACATGTAAGTTCTCCTGTCGTTTATGTAAATTGGGTTGCATCAAAAATTGCCTTGAAACCACGCTTTCATCCGTTCGAACACCGACTTCATGCCGCCCGATAACAGCGGCCCGTCCGTTCTTCTGATATCCGTATTGCTTTTTGCATAAAGCAGCAGTCCGACGCCGGTGGCGTGAATCGGATTGCTCACCACGTCGACCAGTCCGCTGACGTACTGCGGCACGCCGAGGCGGACCGGCATGTGGAAGACTTCCTCGGCAAGCTCCACGGCGCCTTCCATCTTGGAACTTCCTCCCGTCAAGACGATGCCGGTGGCGACCGCCTCCTCGAGGCCAGCCCGGCGCAATTCATCGCGAATCAGCGCGAACAGCTCTTCGTAGCGGGGCTCGACGATTTCCGCGAGGGTCTGGCGTGCGAGACGCCGCGGCGGCCGATCGCCGACGCTCGGCACTTCGATGGTCTCGTCAGGATTGGCGAGTTGCGACAATGCGCACGCGTACTTGATCTTGATGTCCTCGGCGTACTGCGTCGGAGTCCGCATCGAGACCGCGATGTCGTTGGTGACCTGGTCGCCGGCGATCGGAATGACAGCGGTATGGCGGATCGCGCCGCCACCGAACACCGCGATGTCGGTGGTGCCGCCGCCGATGTCGACGACGCACACGCCCAGGTCCTTCTCGTCTTCCGTCAACACGGCATAACTCGATGCCAGCTGCTCGAGCACGATGTCATCGACGCTGAGGCCGCATCGCTGCACGCACTTGACGATGTTCTGCGCGGCGCTGTCCGCTCCGGTGACGATGTGCACCTTGGCCTCGAGCCGTACACCGGACATGCCGATCGGATCGCGGATGCCCTCCTGCGAGTCGATGATGTATTCCTGCGGCAGCACGTGCAGGATCTTTTGATCCGCGGGAATCGCCACCGCCTTGGCGGCATCGATCACCCGCTCGACGTCGCCCTGCACCACTTCCTTGTCCTTGATGGCGACGATGCCGTGGGAGTTGAGGCTGCGAACGTGGCTGCCGGCGATGCCGGCGTACACGGAATGGATTTCGCAGCCCGCCATCAGTTCAGCCTCTTCGACTGCACGTTGAATGGACTGCACGGTGGATTCGATGTTCACCACCACACCCTTCTTCAAGCCCCGTGAGGGATGACTGCCGATGCCGATGATTTCGAGCGCTCCGTCGGCCTTGATCTCGCCGACGATGGCAACGACCTTGCTCGTGCCGATGTCGAGTCCGACGATTAAATTGCGGTCTGAACGCTTTGCCATGTCTGTCGATACGTCCCTTATGCGTGGCCGTCGGCGGCGGATGGACCGGGCGTTGCAGCCGGCACCTGGCTGTTGCGCCAGCCGATGGCAAATCCGTTCGAATACCGCATGTCGACGTAATTGATGTCGGTCAACCGATGGGCGATGACCTGCGAGGCGGTCCGGATGAAACGGTCGAAGCGCTCTTCGACGTCGCGCCTGCCCAGGCGCACGACCACGCCGCTGTCCAGATCCATCTCCCATGCGCCGCGCTCATCGAGGCGAAGCGCGGCGATCCGCATCCCGGCCTCGAGCATGCGTCCTTGTACGGACAGATACCGCTGGGCGACCAGCGTCTCGGTTCCCTCGGGGCCGCTGAGGCGGGGCAATTCGGCGGGTACGTGGGTCGCCATCCGGACAAATAAATCGCCGCGGGTGTTGAGCAAACCGGCTTCCCCCCAGCGGGCCATCGCCGTTTCCTCCACCACGCTCACGTGCAAACCGTTTGGAAATCGCCGCTGCACCCGCGCACGGGCCACCCACGGCACCGCCTCGATGGCGCGCTGGATGCGGTCGAGATCTGCGGACATGAAGCCTGCCTGGGCGTACGGTGCGACTGCTCTTTCGATCTGACCCGGCGATACGCGCTGAAAGGGTCCGTCCATGGAGATGACGCGGATCGGGCGGTCGAGCGCCCACGTAAGCGCCACCAGCGCACCGATCACCAAGGCCAGCACCGCCGTGCGTCGCGCATGGAGGCGCCAGTCTCGCAGGTAGCGCGGCCACAGTCGCGGCGGCCGCTCGGCATGGACGCGCTGTTTGAATCGATTGCGCCGCATGAGCCATTGCATGTTCATGGGTCAGACTCCGTCATTTCAGTGATAATCAGGCGCATGCCGGCTCTCCGACGATGATCACTTCGGGGTGCAGCTCGATGTGATGAACTGCGGCCACCGTGCGTTGCACGTGGTGGATCAGCGCCTCGAGATCGGCGGCCGACGCCGCGCCGTGGTTGATGATGAAGTTGGCATGCTTGCCCGAAACCGAGGCATCGCCGATCCGATATCCCTTGAGGCCCGCGCTTTCGATCAGCCTGCCCGCGTGGCCGTTTGGTGGATTCGTGAACACCGAACCGCAGCTCCATTCGCCGATGGGCTGGCTTTGCTTGCGACGCTCGAGCAGTTCGCGGATTGCGGCGTCGTTGGCGCCGGGCTTGCGCTCGAATTCCAGATTCGCGCTCAGGAACCATTCCCCGGCGGGACCACGCACATGCCGGTAAGAAATTTCGTAGTCGGCGGGCGTGCGCGTGTGCCGGTTGCCGCGACGATCGATGACCTCGACGTCGATCACGTGGCGCCAGGTCTCGCCATCCCAGGCACCCGCGTTCATCGCCAGCGCGCCGCCCACAGTGCCGGGGATGCCGGCAAAGAACTCGGCCGGCCCCAGGCCCCACTTCACACACTGCCGGGCAAGTCGCGCACAGGGAACACCCGCCTGCACGTGAATTCGAGTCGCACTCACACGTTCGAGCGCGCCCAAAACGCCCTGGGTGGTGATCACCGCGCCGCGCACGCCGCCGTCGCGGACCAGCAGATTGCTGCCGAGACCGATCCAAAGCACCGGCACGCGCTCCGGGAGCTGCCGGATGAACGCGGACAGATCCATGATGTCGCGCGGCGTGAAGTAAACGTCGGCAGGGCCGCCTGCGTGCCAGGACGTGTGCTTCGACATGGGCTCATCGTGCAGCACACGCGCAGCGAACTCGGGAGCGATGCAGTCCATGATGAGCCGGGCCTTGCCGCTCATGAGAAGGACTCCGCTGCCGTGGGCGGGGCGGCGAGCCGGCTCTTCAACTCGTGCGCCACTGCGCCGATGTTGCCGGCGCCCATGGTGAGCACCACGTCGCCATCATGCAAGATTCCCCGCAGGGAGTCCGCAAGGTCATCGGCGCGTTCGACGAACACGGGCTCGATCAGGCCGCGTGATCGCACGGCGCGGCAAATGGCGCGTCCGTCGGCTCCCGCGATGGGCGCTTCACCGGCGGCATAGACCTCCGTCACCAGCAGCACGTCGCAATCGCCGAGGACGCGGCCGAAATCATCCAGCAGATCGCGAGTCCGCGTATAGCGGTGCGGTTGAAAGGCAAGCACCAGTCTGCGCGCCGGCCAACCCTGGCGGACCGCATCGAGCGTCGCCGCAATCTCGGTGGGATGATGGCCGTAGTCATCGACCAATGATGCCCGGCCTCCCGGCCACTGCAGTTCTCCCAGCTGTTGGAGGCGGCGGTCGATGCCTTGAAAATTGGCGAGCGCCCGCTGGATCGCCGCATCGGGAATGGCCAGTTCGGTGGCCACGGCGACCGCAGCAAGGGAATTCAATACATTGTGTCGGCCCGGCAGATTGATCGTCACGGGCAGCGGCTCATGTCCCGTGCGCAGCGCGTCATAGCGCGACTGCAAACCATCGCGGACCACATTCACGGCCCGGACATCCGCGCCGTCCGCGAAACCATACGTTACGAACGGACGCCCCACCTCGTCGAGAATGCTGCGCACGTGAAAATCGTCGGCGCACAGCACGGCCAGCCCGTAGAAAGGCAGGTTGTGCAGGAAATCGACGAAGCTTTGCTTCAAGCGGGCGAAATCGCCTTCGTGTGTCGCCAAATGGTCGTTGTCGATGTTCGTGACGATCGAGATCATGGGTTGCAGATGCATGAACGACGCGTCGCTTTCGTCCGCTTCGGCAACCAGATAACGGCCCGCCCCAAGGCGGGCGTTGCTGTCCGCGCTCTTCAAGCGGCCGCCGATCACGAAGGTGGGATCGAGACCTCCCTCAGCGAGCGTGCTCGCCACCAGGCTCGTGGTGGTGGTCTTGCCATGGGTTCCGGCGACGGCCACCGAGTAGCGGAAGCGCATCAGCTCACCCAACATTTCGGCACGCGGCACCACGGGCGTGCGGCGGGCCAGCGCCGCCGCCACTTCGGGGTTGGTCCGGTTGACGGCACTCGACACCACGACCACGTCCGCAGCGCCCAGGTTGGCGGCGTCGTGGCCGATGAAAATCTTCGCTCCCATCCGCGCCAATCGCTCGGTCACCGTATTGGCCTTGAGATCCGAACCCTGTACCTCATAGTTCAAGTTGAGCAGCACTTCGGCGATGCCGCTCATGCCGCTGCCGCCGATGCCGACCAGGTGAATCGCGTGAATGCGGCGCATTCGGTCGTTCAAGCGCTGGCTCATGCCGCACCCTCCTGCGCCATGGCGCCGGCGGCCAGGCAGAGCGTCGCGACTTGATCCGCCGCATCGACGACCCGGGCGCGCCGCGCAGCCTCCGCCATCGATAAGAGCCGCGGCCGATCACCGGTGAGTTCACTCAAGGCCGCACACAAGGTCTCGGCCGTCAGTTCGCGCTCGGGGATGACACGGGCGGCACCATTGGCCACCATGGATGCCGCATTCTTGGTCTGGTGATCGTCAGTGGCCACCGCCAGCGGCACCAACAGCGCACCCAGGCCCACGGCCTGTAACTCGGCGATGGTCATGGCCCCGGCACGGCAGACGGCCACATCGGCCCAGGCATAGGCGGCCGCCATGTCATCGATGAATGGGGTAACTTCTGCGTCGACCGCCGCCGCATGGTAGGCGGCACGCGCTGCATCGATGCCGCGTTCGCCCGCCTGATGCCGGACCTGTGGGCGCCGCTCCGGCACCAGCCGCGACAGCGCCTCGGGAAGGACGGCGTTGAGTCGCTGCGCACCCTGGCTCCCGCCGAACACCAGTAATCGCGTCCGGTCGCTGCGAGCGTCGAACCTTTCCTTCGGCGGCGCAACGGCAGCGATGTCCGCCCGCACCGGATTGCCCACGAAGCGCACCTTGGGCCCGGCGGCAAAGCTGCCGGGGAACCCCTCCAAGACTTGACCGGCCACTCGCGCCAGCCAGCGGTTGGTAAGACCGGGCACGGCATTTTGTTCATGGATCAGCAGCGGAATGCGCAACAGCCAGGCTGCGATTCCGCCGGGACCGCTCACGTATCCGCCGGCGCCCAGCACCGCCCGCGGCCGAACGCGACGCAGTATCGCAATCGACTGGCGGACGGCGCTCGCGATGGCGAGCGGCGCCTTCAGCCAGGCGGCGAGGCCCTTGCCGCGAATGCCCCGCACCCGCACCCACTCGATGGGAAAACCATTGGCAGGTACCAATCGGGATTCCATGCTGTCGGGGACACCCAGCCACACCACCGGCACTCCGCGTCCGCGCAAGCTCTGAGCTACGCTCAGGGCAGGAAACACATGTCCGCCGGTGCCTCCCGCCATGATGAGCACGGGAGCGAGCTTGAGCGGAGCGTTCATCGGGCACCTCCCGGAATGCGCATTACCGCCGAGCGGGAGGAGCACTTCACCTCGTGATGAATACGCAGCAGTACGCCCAGCCAGGCGAGGCTCACGATCAAGCTGCTGCGGCCATAACTGAGCAGTGGCAGCGTCAGGCCCTTGGTGGGTAGCACGCCCATGTTGACGCCGATATTGACGCTGGCTTGCAGGCCCACCCACATGCCGAACGCCAGGGCAACATACGACTGGAAATTGAGCCCCGCCCTCTGGGCCATTCGGGAGATCTGAAAGGCCCGCCACACCAGCGCCACAAAAAGCCCGATCACGGCGATCACACCGACCAAACCGAGCTCCTCCGCCAGCACCGCAAACACGAAATCGGTGTGCGCCTCGGGCAGGTAGAACAGCTTTTGAATGCTGCTGCCGAGACCCACGCCGAACCAGCCGCCACGGCCGATCGCAATCAGCGATTGCGTCAGCTGAAAGCCGCCGTTGTAGGGATCATCCCAGGGATGCAAGAACACCGTCAGGCGTTTCAGACGATAGGCCGAAGTGAGTGCCAGCACCGCAAAGGTGGCGGCCACCGCCAATACCAGCGCGATCACGTAACGCAAACGCGCGCCCGCGACGAACAACACGGCAAAGCCGGTGGCGAACAACACCGTGCTGGCGCCGAAGTCCGGCTCCGCGAGGAGCAGCACGCCGGCCACGCCGAGCACGCCGACGGGCTTCAGGAGACCGGCGAAGGTCGTCGCCAGTTCCTCACGTTTGCGTACGCAATAACTGCAAATCCATGAGAGCACCAGCACCTTGGCGAGTTCCGATACCTGGAAATTCATCGGTCCGAACCGCAGCCAACGGCGGGCGCCGTTGATCTTGGCCCCCAAGCCGGGAATCAGCACCATCATCAACAGCGCCAGACCGAAGAGGAGCAGCACCAGACTGTGTTTCTCCCAGACCTCCGACGGCACGCGGGTGAGCACCCATGCGGCAGCCACGCCGCACAGCCCGAACAGGAGCTGCCTTTCGAGGAAATAGAAGGGGTCGCCGAGATCTTTGGCGGCCACCGACATGGATGCGGAGGTGACCATCACGAGACCGACCAGCAGCAGCGCGGCGGACAGGCCCACGATGACCGAGTCCCAGGCGAACGGCATGCGTTCGCGGGCCCGCATCCCATAGCCCATGGTCGTTGCATTCATGCCGAGCGCTCCTCGAGGGCGTGCACAGCGGCGGCAAACACGTCGCCACGCTGCCCATAGTCGCGGAACATGTCGAGGCTTGCGCAGGCGGGCGACAACAGCACGGTGTCTCCCGGCCGCGACGCCCGAGCCGCGGCACTCACGGCGGCTTCCATGCTCGCGGCCCGCTCAGTGGTACATACGCCGGTGAGAACCTGCTCGAGCGCGGGTGCATCCTGGCCGATCAACACCGCGTGGCGCACCTTCCCGGCGAAGGCCGCGGCCAGCGGCGCAAAGTCCTGGCCCTTGCCCAAACCGCCGGCGATCATCACCAAGGGACCGGTCAACCCCTCGACGGCGGCGATGGTGGCGCCCACATTGGTGCCCTTCGAATCATCGAGATAGCGCACTCCGGCCCGCTCCGCCACCCACTGCGAGCGGTGCGGAAGCCCCGGGAAGAACTCGAGTGCGCTGACGCAGGTCGCGAGGGGCAAACCCGCGGCTTCGCCGAGTGCCAGTGCCGCAAGCGCATTGGCCGCATTGTGCAAACCACTGATCTTCATGCGTGCCACATCGAAGAGCGCCGCGCCCTCACGGGCAAGCAGCGTGCGGCCGCCGTCGCGCAGCAGACAATAGTCGGCGCCGGTTGGCCGGGTTGAAAACGTCCTGATACGGGCGCCGGGCCCGACAGCCGACCGCATGGCGAAAACCAGCGGGTCGTCAGCGTTCAACACCGCGACGGCGGCCCCGGCAAAGATGCGCGCCTTCGCGTGCGCGTAGGCTTCGACGGTTGCGTAGCGGTCCATGTGATCCGCGCTCACGTTCAGCACCACCGCAGCCAGCGGCTTCAGTGACGTGGTGGTCTCGAGTTGAAAGCTCGACAACTCGAGCACATACAGATCGGGTGCGGGCTGATCGAGAAGATCCAACGCGGGTACGCCAAGGTTGCCGCCGGCCAGTACGCGTCGGCCGGCGGCGGCGGCCATGCCGGCGACAAGACTGGTGACCGTGCTCTTGCCGTTGGTGCCGGTGATCGCAATGACCGGTGCGCGCACCGCTCGGGCGAATAATTCGATGTCGCCGAGAATCTCGATGCCGCGCTCCCGCGCCGCCGCCGCGATGGGCTCCTCGAGCGACACGCCAGGCGACATCAACAACTGCGATGCCCCATCGAGCAGCGACAAGTCGAAGCCGCCGAGCCGCAGTTCGAGACGGCCCGCCAGCGGGCCCAGTTCGGAAAGACCGGGCGGCACCGCGCGCGAATCGGTGGCAGCCGCCGCGATGCCCTGTTTTGCGAGGTAGCGCAGGCAGGATGCCCCGGTTTTGCCGATGCCGACCACGACGCTTCCCATCAGCGTATCTTCAGGGTGGCTAGACCCGCCAGCACCAGCACGAAGCTGATGATCCAAAAGCGCACGATCACCTTGGGCTCGGCCCACCCTTTGAGCTCGAAATGATGATGCAGCGGCGCCATTCGAAAGATTCGCTTGCCCCGTAACTTGAACGAAGCCACCTGGAGCATCACGGAAACGGTCTCGACCACGAACACACCGCCCATGACGAACAAGACGATCTCTTGACGCACGATCACGGCGATGGTTCCGAGCGCGGCACCGATCGCCAACGCGCCGACATCGCCCATGAAGACCTCCGCGGGATAGGCGTTGAACCAGAGGAAACCCAAGCCGGCACCGGCGAGCGTCGAGCTGAAGATCAGCAGCTCTCCCACCCCATTGATGTAGGGGATCTGCAGGTAGGTGGCGAACTTGGTATTGCCGGTGGCGTAGGCGAACACGCCGAGCGCGGTCACCACCATGACGGCGGGCATGATGGCAAGACCGTCGAGACCATCCGTGAGGTTGACCGCATTGCTGGTGCCGACGATCACGAGGTAGGCGTACATCACGAATCCCACGGTGGTCATGGGCACGGCGACTGTTTTGAAGAACGGTACGTACAGCGTCGTCTCGGCCGCCGTTTGATGCAGGCTGTGCAGCACGTACGCGGTGACGAGCGCCGCCACCGATTGCGCGAGGTATTTGTAACGGGCGGCCAGCCCTTTGGAGTTGCCGACCACGAGCTTCAGATAATCGTCATAGAAACCGATGGCACCGAAAGCCAGCGTGGTCGCGAGCACGATCCAGATGAAGCGGCTCGACAGATCCGCCCACAAGAGAGTGCCGATCAGATTGGCAACCAAGATCAAGCCGCCGCCCATGGTGGGAGTGCCGGATTTTTGCAGATGTGTCTGCGGGCCGTCGGTGCGTACCCGCTGGCCGATTTGATACTGCGCCAGCAGTTCGATCATCCGCGGCCCGATCCAGAGCGCCATCGCAAGCGCCGTGATGGCAGCCAGAATCGCGCGCAGCGTCAAGTACTGAAAGACATGGAAGCCGGAATAGAAACGGGCCAGATATTCGGTGAGATACAGGAGCATTGCCTAAGCTCCGCCGCTGGTGAGCGCACTGACCACGCGCTCCAGGCGGTTCACCCGCGAACCCTTGACCAGCACCGTCACACCGGCGGCGAGCTCGCCTTGCAGACGCCGGATGAGCGCGTCGACATCGGCGAACCATTCGCCGCCCGCACCGTAGCTTCGTACGGCCCGCGAACTCTCATCGCCCACGGCGAACAGCCGTACCACCCCGCAGTCACGGGCCGCGACACCCGCTTCGGCATGGCTCGCTGCCGAATGGTCCCCGAGCTCCGCCATGTCGCCGAGCACCAGCCAGGTGGGGCCGGACAGCGTGCGCAGCACGTCGAGACCGGCGCGCACTGAGCTTGGGTTGGCGTTGTACGAATCATCGATGATCCAGCTCCCCTTGAGGCCCGCCTTCAACTGCAGCCGGCCGGCCACGGCGCGAAAGGTGGCAAGCCCCGTTGCCACGTCCTCGAGCGAAGCGCCCGCGGCCGTCGCCGCCGCCGATGCGGCCAAGGCGTTGAGGACGTTGTGGTCACCGCCGGTATGCAGCAGGATCGGCCGCTCCCCCAAGGGACAGCGCAACGTGAAACGCGTGGCGAAAGCACCGCCTTCAATGCTCATTTGGGTATCCGTCGCCGTGAAATCGGGTACGGAACCGTCGGCCGCGACGCGCACGCCGAAGCTCGAAATGCGGCCGGCGCCTGCGATGCCTCGCCAGTAGCCGGCATAGGCGTCATCCGCATTGATGATCGCAATGTCCGTGGTGCCGAGCCCGGCCACCATCTCGCCTTCACCCTTGGCGACACCGTCCAGATCGCCGAAACCCTCCAGATGCTCGGCCCCGGCATTGGTGATGAGGCCGACCGTGGGCCGGGCCAGACCAACGAGTTCCGCGACATCACCGATGCGATTGGCACCCATCTCCACGACCGCGCTGCGATGTTCGGGTTCGAGCCGCATCAAGGTCAGGGGCACACCGATGTGATTATTGAGGTTGCCGCGCGTCGACAGGCACGGACCACGCTGCTGCAGTATTGCCGCAGTCATTTCTTTGGCAGTGGTCTTCCCGTTGCTTCCCGCCACGCCGACAACGGGAATGGAGAAACCGGCCCGCCACGCAGTCGCCAGCCTCTGCAGCGCCCCCAGTGTGTCCTTCACCACGATCTGGGCGATGGGCGCAGCCACCGGCCGTTCGACCAGAGCGCCGACGGCGCCGCGCGCAGCGGCGGCACCGACAAACTCCGTCCCGTCGAAGGTCGGGCCGCGAAGCGCGACGAACAGCGAATCCGCCGGGATTGTTCTGCTGTCGCTCGAGACCGCGCCGAACACGGCATCCGCCCCGCGCAATTCACCGCCGGTGGCCTGCGCCGCCTCGAGCAGCGTGCGCTTCATGCGGCCGCTCCAAGATGACGCAGTGCCTCTTCTCGATCGCTGAAGCGGCGCCGCGCGGCACCATGAACCTGATAATCCTCGTGGCCCTTGCCCGCGATCAGCACCATGTCGCAAGCCTTGGCCTCGCCGAGCGCCGTGGCGATCGCAAGGCCCCGATCGTGGATCACACGCACGCCCTGCGCCCGCATGCCACGGAGGATGGACTCGGAAATGCTCCGCGGATCCTCGTCACGCGGGTTGTCGTCGGTGATGATGATGTGGTCGGCCAGTTCCTCCGCGATCGCCCCCATCAGGGGTCGCTTGCCGGGATCGCGGTTGCCGCCGCAGCCGAACACACACCAAAGCTGTCCGCGGCAATGTTCACGCAGCGTGCGCAGAGCCTTGGTCAGTGCATCCGGCGTGTGTGCGTAGTCGATGACCGCCACCGGTTTGGCGGCGTCAGCCGCGATCAACTCCATGCGGCCGGGCGGCGGTGTGCTGTCGGCAATCGCGGTTGCGGCCTCTTCGAGCGACGCGCCCAGACCCAACAGACAGCCGAGAACCAGCACGACGTTCTCGGCATTGAACCGACCCAGCAGCTTCAGTGCCAGCCGCCGCGAACCGAAGCTGCCATTCAACACCATGGATACACCGGTCAGGCCCAGGGACAATTCATCGGCGTTGAGCAACCCGCCCGAGCGCGCGTCCCGGGCGGCGACCCAATCGGGCGGGACACCGACGCAAACGGCCGTGAGCGGCACCGATCCGCGATAACTTTCCGCCCAACGGTTGCCGAATGCATCGCCCACGTTGATGACGATGTCCTTGAGTTCGGGAAACGCAAACAGGCGCGCCTTCGCGGCGGCATAGGCCTCCATGGTGTGGTGGTAATCCAGGTGATCGCGCGTGAGATTGGTGAGGGCGGCGGAGTGGAACCTCACTCCGGCGACGCGAGCCTGATCGAGCGCGTGCGATGACACTTCCATCGCCACATCGCGCACACCGAGACCGAGCATCTTGGCCAACCGACGATGAACGGTCACTGCATCGGATGTCGTATGAAGGGAGGTTTCGAGCGCTCCGATGCGGCCCCACCCGACCGTGCCCATGTAGGCCGCATCGCCACCGAGTTTCGCCAAGGTTTGGGCCAGCAAATAAGCGCAGGTGGTTTTGCCGTTCGTGCCCGTGATGCCGACGACGCGCAATCGCGAAGAAGGCTCACCGAAGAAACGGTCGGCGATTCGGCCCACCAATTGCTTCAGGCCCGCCACCGCGGCGGCGAACACTCCGGCTGCACCCAGGCCGGTCGCGGCGCCATCCGCCACCGCCGCGCCGTCGGGGTCCCAGAGCACCACACTTGCGCCGCGCGCGACCGCCTCAGCGGCAAAGACGAGGCCATGCGATTGGCCACCGGGCAACGCGAAGAACAAGGAGCCCGCGTGGGCTTCACGGCTGCTCACCGTCAGGTCATTGACCCGCACATCAGTGGCCGGTATGGCGGCAATACCGTCGAGCAGCCAGGTCAACGAAACGCCGGGCGCCGTGGTGCTCATTGCGTTTCGCTCGCCTGTACCATGGTCGCCGCCGGGACGCTCTGCAGATCATCGGGCGGCACGTCCATGAGGCGCAGCGCGCCCGACATGACCCGCGAGAATACCGGCGCGGCGACCGTGCCGCCCTGGGCCAGCGTTCCACCCTGCGTCACATCCCGGCTCGGCTCATCGATCACCACCACGGTGGCAATCTTGGGATGCGTGGCCGGCACCAGACCGGCAAACACCGCCATGATTTTGTCGGTCGAATAGCCACCCGCAATCGATTTGAACGCGGTGCCCGTCTTGCCCGCGACCTTGTATCCCACCACCGCGGCACGCGTCGCGGTGCCGCCCTTCTCGACGACTTGCTGCATGAGCTGCACCAGCTCGCGCGCGACCTTGGGGTCGAGTACCTGCTCGCCGTGTACCGGCCCGGAGACGCGTTCGAAAGTCAGGGGACGCTTGATGCCGAAGGCGCCGATCGTCGCGTAGGCATGCGCCAACTGCAACGGTGTGACCGAGAGGCCGTAGCCGTGGGATAGCGTTGCGATGCCGATGGGGCGCCAGTGCGCGTAGCTCGACAGCATGCCGGCCGACTCCCCGGGAAAGCCGCTACCCGTCACCTGGCCGAATCCGAGACCCGTCAGAGTTTTCCAGATGAGTTCCGGCTTCAGCGACAACGCCACCTTGGCCGTGCCGACATTGCTCGACTTCGCGAGAATGGTCGCCAGATCGATGGCACCGAGATTGGTCTCGTCCTCGAACACCTTGGTGCCGACTTTCAAGAAGCCGGGAGCCGTGTCGACCACGCTGTCGGCCCGATACTGCCCCGACGCCAGCGCTGCCGCCATGATGAAGGGCTTGATGCTGGAACCGGGCTCGAAGATATCGGTGGCGGCGCGATTGCGGTACAGATCGGGCTTCAGTTGCTCGCGATCGTTGGGGTTGTATGACGGCTGGTTCACCATCGCCAACACCTCGCCGGTATCGACGTCGACGACGATGACGGACCCTGCCTGAGCCCGGTACTCCTGCATCGCCGCCTTGAGTTCACGATAAGCCAGATACTGTATCCGCAGATCGATGCTGGTGAGGAGATCCCGGCCCGGCCGCGGCGCACGAATGCTTTCGACGTTCTCGACGTAGCGGCCGTACAGGTCTTGGATGACCCGCTTCGCGCCGTCCTCGCCGTTCAAGAGCTGATCGAAGCCGAGTTCCAGCCCCTCCTGGCCCGTATCATCGATGGTCGTGAAGCCCACCGCATGGCCGGCCACCTCGCCCACCGGATAGTAGCGGCGGTATTCGCGAAGCAGATTGACGCCCGGTATGCCGAGTGCCTTGACCCGCGCGGCCTGGTCGGGCGGCATGTGCCGTTCCAGATACAGGAACTCTCGGTCCAAATTGCTGGTGATCCGCCGCGCCAGAAATTGCGGATCCTGCTCCAGAGCCTTGGCGAGCTTCGGCAGCTGATCGATGTTGTCGTTGAGCTCCTGCGGGTTCACCCAGACGCTGTCCACCGGCGTGCTGATGGCAAGCGGCTCCCCCGAGCGATCGGTGATGGCGCCGCGATGCGCCGCAATTTTCACCACCCGCATCGAGCGGTCATCGCCTTGTTTGGCGAGAAATCCGTGGTTGAGCAGCTGCAGATCCACCGCCCGGAAGACGAGACCGAGCGCACCGATGATGACCAGCCCCAGCATGACCCAGGAGCGCCAGGCAAAACTTCTAGCCTGCGCTTCGCTCGCGCTCGAGCGCGTCTTGGATCCAAATACCTTCACGGACGCACGATCCGTATGTCCCGGGTTTGCGGCAGACTCATTTGCAGCTTTGCATTGGCCACCCTTTCCACGAAGGCGTGCGAGGACCAATAGCTCTGTTCGAGCTGCAGCCGGCCCCACTCCATGTCGAGCGAGTCGCGTTCGGCGTTGAGCCTTTCGAGGTGTACGAACAGGTCGCGCGCCTCGTGCCGGGCATAAATCACCTGCATCGCGGAGGCCAGCACCGCGATCCAGAGCAGAGGCAGGGCAATTGGAAGGAACAGACTTCTTTTCATGCGGCGAGACCTTCTGCTAAACGTTCCGCAACCCGCAGTCGCGCGCTCCGGGAACGCGGATTCGCCGCGATCTCGGCGGCATCCGCCTGCAGCGATTTACCCACGAGCTTGAGCTTGGGAGCTGCGTGGGGCGGCACGAAAGGAAGCCCCGCGTACACGGGATCGGTGGAGGCATGACGCCGCATGAACTGTTTGACGATGCGATCCTCGAGCGAATGAAAGCTCAAGACGACGAGCCGCCCGTGCGGCGCAAGCCGCTGGAATGCCTCACCGAGCGCCACGTTGAGTTCGTCGAGCTCAGCGTTCACATGGATGCGCAGCGCCTGGAACACGCGGGTTGCCGGATGTTTGTGACGGCGTCCCTCGGAGTCGCGGACGCGTGCCACGCGGGCAATCATTTCAGCAAGTTCCACCGTACGCTCGAACGGCTTGACCGCACGGTCCGCGACGATGGCGCGGGCGATGCGCGGCGCCAGGCGCTCTTCGCCGTATTCTCGGAAGATGCGGATCAACTCGGATTCGGCTGCTCCATTGACCACATCCGCGGCAGTCTGGCCGTCGCCCGCACTCATTCGCATGTCGAGGGGACCATCGTGCAAGAAGCTGAAGCCGCGCTCGGGTTGATCGAGCTGCGGCGAGGAGACGCCGAGGTCGAACAAGATCCCGTCGAATTTCAAACCGGGCTCGACCGCATCGGCACAGGCGGCCAGCGACGAGAATCGCGCAAGAAACACGGACACGCGGGAGTCGGCGGCAAACCGCGCTCTCGCCTCCGCCACCGCAATAGGATCGCGGTCGAGGCACACCATACGTCCGTCACTGACGAGCTGCTCCAAAATGGCCCCTGTGTGTCCGCCTCGCCCAAAAGTGGCGTCCAGATAGACACCGCTTGCCCTGATCGCCAGACCGGCCAATACTTGAGGTAGCAGTACCGGCCTATGCTCCTGCCACGTAGCTCCCATGGGCTACAACGACAGTTTTTCGAGATCGGCCGGAAGAACCCCGGCGGGATCATCGCTAGCCAACCAGGCATCGCGACGCTCGTTCCACCGCACCTCGTCCCACAATTCGAACCGAGCGCCCTGGCCCACCAACACCGCATCCCGAGTCAAGTGCGCGAACTCGCGCAAATTCGGTGGCAACAGGATTCGGCCGTGTCCGTCGAGGTCCAACTCCGTCGCATACCCCACCATCAAACGCTGTAGCTGCCGGCTCTGCGGATTGAACGACGGCAAGCGCATCAACTTGCGCTCCACCTCCTCCCAATCCGGAAAGGGAAAGATGAGCAGGCACTGATCGCGGTCGACGGTCACCACCAGCTTGCCCTCGCAGCGCTCCTGCAGCCGCTCTCGATACCGGGTGGGCATCACCATCCGGCCCTTTATGTCGAGAGTTAGGTTATTGGAGCCCCTGAACATGTGCTGGATGGGCGCGGCAACCCATTCTCTCCCACTTTTTACCACCGGGCCCCACTATAGGGAGCACGGTGTCGCACTGTCAACGTGTTAAGTTAAAAAAAAACTTGGGACAACAGTGACTTAGATCACACTCCCAACACCTTCCGAAGCCGCGGAAGTTCACCTTGTTCGGAATCAACCTGTTAGAGGGGTTTTCTTAAGGCCACGACACGAGCCATGCTAGACCGGCAACAGTTGTTTAAGATCCATCGATGGCTTCTTGGATTAACAAGCTCTTCCGGGCCACCGACTTGCGCCCCCCGGCATCCACCGATCGCATCGCCGAACTGATTGCCGAAGCAGAGACGGCGGCGAGTTCAGGAAAGCGAGAGCGGGCCATCGAACTCTATGGGAGGGCAATAGACTCCGCACCCTCTCACGCGGTGGCCCACTACAAGCGCGCCAACTTTTTCAAGGATCTGGGTCGCCTTGATGATGCTCTCAGCGACTACGATCGGGCCATCTCCTTGGACCCGCAATACGCCAACGCATACTGCAACCGGGGCGTGGTCCTGGCGGCAATGGACCGCCTCGAGACGGCGATCGCCAGTTACGACCACGCCCTCGCGCATAACTCTCGGGACGCAATCGCGTGGTACAACCGCGGCGCTGCACTGCGTGAACTCGGCAAACTGCCCGAGGCGCTCGCCAGCATCGATCACGCCCTCGACATCAACCCGAACTATGCCGAAGCCCACTGCAACCGCGGCATCCTGCTCGCGGAACTCAAGCGGTGGGATGAAGCCTTGGGCGGCTATGATCGAGCGATCGAGATTCATCCCGGTCTTCCGCAGGCCCACTTCAATCGCGGCACGCTGCTCCACAAGAACAAGCAATGGAGCGCGGCACTCGCCAGTTACGATGAGGCGATCCGATGTGATCCGGCTTATGCCGAGGCGCACTGCAATCGTGGCGCGTTGCTCACCGACTTGAATCAGTGGTCCGCGGCGCGTGCCAGTATCGATCGTGCCATCGAGTTGCAGCCGGATTTCGCCGAAGCCCACTATCAACGAGGGCTGCTGTATGCGGTCACGAGGCGTCTCGAGGGTGCCATTGCGAATCTTGATCGAGCCATTGCGTTGAAACCCGACTACGCAGCAGCATTTCACCGACGCGCCGAGATCCTCATGCAGATGAGCCAATTCGGAGGCGCGATCGCAAGCTATGATGAAGCGCTTCTGTTGGAACCGGGCCGCGACTTCCTCCGGAGCGACCTCCGCCATGCGAGAATGTGTGTGTGCGATTGGAGGGACTTGGATGAGGACGTGCAGCAACTGAGCGCGGGCCTCGAGGCGGATCAAGCAGCCTGGGCGCCCTTCCATATCACGGCGCTGCTCGGTTCTCCGCATCTGACGCACAAAGCCGCTGAGATCTGGTCGCGATTGGCGTTTCCACCGAATGAGCAGCTCGGCCCGATCATCCCGGGGATTCGAGGAGAAAAGATCAAAGTTGGGTATTTCTCCGCTGATTTGCATACTCATCCGGTGGCATTATTGGCGGCGGAATTATTCGAGACACACGATCGGTCGATGTTTGAGATCACCGCTTTTTCATTGATTGCGGTGGAAAACGACCCCATGCGGACGCGATTGGAGAAAGCATTCGACCGCTTCATTGACGTCAGCCAGCGATCCGATATCGAAGTGGCCTCGATGGCCCGCGAACTGGGAATTGACATTGCAGTGGATCTTGGGGGATACACGCTCCAAAGCCGCACGGGGATCTTTGCGCTGCGGGCGGCTCCCGCGCAGGTAAGCTTCATCGGCTATCCCGGCTCCATGGGTGCCGACTACATCGACTACCTCATCGCCGACTCGACGGTCATTCCGCCCTCGTGCTTCGACCATTTCAGCGAAAAAATTGTGCATCTGCCGGGCAGCTACTTGCCGAACGACAGCACCCGCGAGGTCGCCGAAACCGGCTTTTCCCGGGTCCAGCTTGGGCTGCCGGCCGCAGGATTCGTCTTCTGCTGCTTCAACAACAGCTACAAGATCACGCCGGATGTTTTCGACGGCTGGATGCGGATACTCGGGCGCATTCCAAAAAGCGTTCTCTGGTTGTCGCGTAACAATGAATGGGCGATACAGAACCTGCGGCGCGAGGCCGACAAGCGCGGAGTCGACCCGGCACGGCTCGTATTCGCCGACAGGATCCCGTCAGCGGCCGACCACCTGGCCCGCCTGCGCGCCGCCGATCTATTTCTCGACACCCGTCCCTACAACGCCCACGCCACCGCCATCGACGCTCTTTGGGCGGGCGTCCCGGTGCTGACCTGCCCCGGTGAGTCGTTTGCAGCCCGAGTGGCCGCGAGCCTGCTCACGGCGATCGAATTGCCGGAGCTCATCGCATCGAGCCCGGCCGCCTACGAGGAGCGGGCCGTTCACTTCGGCACACATCCCGAGGAACTTGCAACGCTGCGAAAAAAATTGTCGGCCAATCGGCATACCACGGCCTTGTTCGACACCGAGACATACACCCGCCACCTCGAATCCGCGTACCGCCAGATCTACGAACGCCATCAGGCCGGCCTCCCCCCCGATCACGTCCAAGTCGCCCGCATTCCCCCCGCCTCGCGCACATAGCCGCCGAAGAGAAGGAGTCGGCCGTTAAGCCGGGTTCTGTCGTGGGCAGTCATTCCTCTGGGATGCGCGTCGCCGCGCACCTCTAGCGACCTACCCGGAAGCCTGTGTGTGGGCCACACACTGCGGCCAAAGAGCGCCGCTTGCTTCCCTATTTGGTCTTGCTTCAGGTGGGGTTTGCCGTGCCGCTGATGTTGCCACCCGCGCGGTGCGCTCTTACCGCACCATTTCACCCTTACCGGCGCCGCTTGCGCGGCACTTAGGCGGTATCTTTCTGTTGCACTTTCCGTAGGCTCGCGCCTCCCAGGCGTTACCTGGCACCGTGCCCTATGAAGCCCGGACTTTCCTCCATGCGCAAAAAACGCACAGCGACTGCCTGGCCGACTCCGGGGTGCACCATACGCTATACGAGCGTGTCTGAGTGACTTTCACTCAAGGCATTTTCCCATCAGCTTTCAGCCGCAGGGCTCTTTTATAGGACTCGTTATCCCGCACCTGCACGATCCTGGCGGCGAGGGACGCCGCCTGCTTCAACGGTAGTTCCGCCAGCAGAAGGTTGAGCACGCGATCGAGCTCACCCCGGTGCCCGTCCGCACCTTTGCCGGCGTCCGAATCTCCCACGCCCTCAGTCGCTCCGGCCACCACCAGCACAAGTTCGCCACGCACGAAGTCGCCGCCGGCGGTCGCCAGCTGCGCCAAAGAGCTGAGCGACCCTCGGTACGTGGTTTCGTGCAGCTTCGTAATCTCTCGAGCCACGGTCGCGGCGCGATCACACCCAAACACCGCGGTACAGTCGGCCAGCATCTCCGCCACCCGGTGCGGCGATTCGTAGAAGACGAGCGTGCGCGGTTCGAGCGCCAGCATTTTG
>Ga0209208_10000624_pt1 | contig 46783 bp, 37 predicted proteins | sample S1TSphfallax_3_FD_187694 | JGI IMG/M metagenome (GOLD analysis project Ga0209208, IMG submission 187694) | Host-associated microbial communities from peat moss isolated from Minnesota, USA - S1T2_Fd - Sphagnum fallax MG (SPAdes) (version 2) | ecosystem: Host-associated > Plants > Peat moss >...
CAAAATAATAATTTGGAATTCAATTTTCAATTTTCAAGTCAAATAATTTCTTAAAATTTAAATTTAGAACTTCAGAATTCAAATATCAAATTTCAAGTTCAAATAAAAGTATTTAAAATCAAAATGTTGATTTTTAGACTCAATATTGTTTTTTGAATTGAAATATTGATTTCTAGATTTGAAAACAATAATGTAGAAATCAAATATTAATTTTTAGATCAAATAAGTTTTTTGAATTTAAATAAAAATTTCCAGAATTGAACTGTCAATTTTCAGAGTCAAATAAAACTATTCAAAATTGAAATGTCCATTTTTAGACTCAATTAATAATTTTCAGACTAGAAGTATTAATTCTGAGAATCCAAAATAATAATTTGGAATTAAAATTTCAGGTTCAAATCAAATGATTATTTTAAAATTTAAATGAAAAAATTTCAGAGTTGAAATATAAATTTTAATATTTATATTAAAATATTCAAAATTAAAATGTCCATTTTTACAATCAATTATAATTTTCTGAATTGAAATACTAATTTTTGGATTCGAAAATATTAATGTAGAATTCAAATATCAAATTTTAGATCAAATAAGCCTTTTTAAATTTAAATTGAAAATATCATGTTCAAATCCAAAATCTAAAATTCAAATAATGTTTTAAACAATTGAAATAACAATTTTCATATTTGAATAAAAAATTCAAAGGTCAAATATTAATTTTGAAATTCATTATATGAATAGTATACATACGTATGCATATTATATATAATTTTAGTACATACATTAAAATACACCCCTATGTCATTGTAGAATACCTTTAGGATGTAACTAATTTGGTGACTATTGCAACTAATGGGACATATCAACCTATTAATGGATGAAAATAAATGTAAAATCAATCTAACCAATAGGATGAAATTTTTAATAGTTGCATCATAGTTGTGAAAATGATCAAAATAGTTGAAATTTGATCTTGTAGTTGCAATATTCCCAAATCTAGTCGCAAATGACTACAAGTCGCATGTAGTCGTAAATGGACTAGTTACATTTTGGTTGATTTCTACTAGTGTGACGACCAATCTACATTATGCAAGGGCCCTTTTCAATCCATACTTATGGATGAAGCTTGCTTACATGATGATACAGATGTAGAAAAGGCCTTAAACAAAGTTTTGTGAAAAATATTTCATACCCCAATTGCCTATGCCCTAGTTTTAAGAAATTTTGTAGATTTTGTCAAAAGTTGAGGTCCATTTTCTGACACCCCCCCCACCCCCCCCCAATTAAGGACCTAGACTTGCTCCCACATGAATGGTGGGATTTGATTAGAGCTAGTGGACACACACTTGCACCCATTGCCTATTGCATTTTGGTGCAAATGTGTTCCGTATCATCTTGCGAGCATAATTGGAATTCATATCCATTTGTCCATAGCAAAATGAAAAATCAGTTAACATCAAATTAGATGGAGGACCTAGTGTACATATACACTAACATCAAGTTATTGTGAAAATGACCTAGCATCGGGCCCATGACATGGTATGAAAAGAATGTGTTGTTTAAAGATTCAATGTTTGATGTTGATGAAAATGTAGATGCAAGTGACTCATTAGGCGAAGACCCCATAGTGTAAGATGAACCAAATGAAGATGAAGTTGAACATATCCCTTTTCAATTCCCTCTTGATGATAAGATTCCATTTTCCAGATTGTTGTATGATTCAATGGTTTGGCAAGTTTAAGGGTATGACAATGGTGATGCAAATCTGAACATGCCATTATTAGATGACAATGTTTCAAGTGTCCAATACACCCCCCATAAATCAAGACATGTCCATGCAATCAATGAGTTCCATGGAAGTGGACCCTCAATTTGTGTGAACACACCATTAGCTCAAATCATCATTCCAAAGTTGAATGCACAACAAACAATAAATAACACTTTATATATACAAATGGACCCATTCATCAAATCCTCCCAATATTGTAGTTGATGACATTAGGGATATTACATTGGAGCTAGGTGTGGGCTTGCATATGATCACTAACACAAGTGCACCCCAAGTTGTGGATCCAAGTCCTTCAAGTCTATGTAAGACCTAAGAAGTCAATAGAAGGTGATTCAAATTTTGACCACACACCAATCAGCCAATACTTGTTGCATCTAAGACCCCCAATATTCGAAGTTCCAATGGGGTAAAAAATAGTCATTTTGGTAGCTTCCATGAATCATCTTTAGCCACTTATTGAATATTCATCCACATGTCAAATTACTCAAAGGAAGAGGCCCACTATTCAAACAACAATTGTTTTTGTAAGTGAACATGATTATGAATGACCACACACTAATGATGGCATTTTGGATATTGAGGGACGGTGTTCCACCAAATGAATTGTGACAAATATCATCACAACTTTACGTAGGACAAACATTTCAAAAGCAGAGGAGGGGCGCAACGATGATGATGATGACAATGACACCAACATTCATGATGAAGCAATTGAAGCCCTAAATGATAATGATTACCATGAGCCTCGACCCCAACATCCAAATTCTACCATTAATCATCCTCCTAGGTCACGAATCACAAAGGCTTCATAATCATAAGCATTTGGCATTTCATAAATCTTACACATATGTTGAACATTATATGCAAATCCACATGGTCGCATAAACATATTTTCTTCTAGTTGTATATATTTTTGGTAATAAAATTGTAACCATCTGATTTGGGACCTTATTTTGAAATTGGTGTATTTCATATATGACAATTTCATATCCATAATTCAAATTGGAAACTTTCAATTCCAAGGGCACTTAGAATGATCCACAAGGCAAAAAAAGGGAGTGTTTAACTATAATTATTGTAGTAAGAAAAGAATTAAATTTTATATAAAGAAATAATATTTAATTTACTTGAACCAAATCATTTGCAATATCTATCAAAAGATGAAACCCTAATAATACATTATCAAAATGGTATTCCCAATAATTTCTAAATAGATCCTCAAGTGGCAATAACATTTGTTCATTTTTTCATTTATGAATTCAACTAAAAATTAACAAATGCCATATTGAGTCAAAATAATCATGCGTGTTGTAAACATGTCAAGGTGTCCTCATACAACAAATCCTCATGCAAATTGGAGAAATCCAAGACATAGATTCCTTTGAACACACATGGAAGATATTTGACATTGGTGCCATTGTGATCCCAAGTTATGAACACATTCTCCTTGTCCATTACATTGTCAATTCTAACATATAATGTCAATGGTATGTCCTTGTACAATAAGTCCTTTGATAATCAAAAAATATCCACATCATATCGGCCTTCTTCTTGGCCTAGGAAATATATGACATTTGCCCTTTCATACACCCAAGTCACAATGGTGTGTTCATCCGATTTGCCAATCGATTCAATTATTTTTCCTTCAACTTGATTGTTCAACATATTTTGTTTTGCAAAAAAAATTGGAATCACAAAAATAACCAAAAAACTGCATGGAATCCCCTGCCCCCTTTTCTTTAATGTGTTGTGCACCAATTGTCCAAAACAACCATAATCATACATGTCTAAAAGAAAGGGAGGAAAAATTAGAATCTAAACCTCCTTATATAGGTTAAATTAGGGTTACCCCAAAACTAGGGCACCCAAAAAATTTGGTGACTAAAAACATTTGGTTGCCATCCAATGGTGTTTATAATGTACCAACCACATGTGGCTATCAAATGTCGTCAAATGGTGACCAAATTTTTTAAATCGCTAATGGGTTGTGTGGATAGTTGATGACCAAAACAATTTAGTTGCCATTCCTCAAGTTTGAAGGTGATTGAAAATTTTCAATTACCAATTCAAGAATCTGCAATCAACAATAATAAAAAAACTTTAATCACCAATTGGCGGATTGTTTTATTGGCGGTTGAAGGCAACCGAAATTGGTCGATTTATGGTAATCAAACCTATTTTGGTTACCTTTGGTCACCAATTGTGCATTGGTTTGATTGCGGCCGAACCACTTTTTGGTTGCCATCTAATGACCTTAACTTTACAATGCTTGAAGGTTGTTGGATGGAAACCAAAAAAATTTAGTTGCTAGTGAATCTAGGCCATTGGACTAGGCCTAACGCCACATCATGCATTTGATGGCGACCAAAAGTGATTGAAATAGGCAGTGGTTCAATCTTAGGGCTTTGGGCATGTGTGGGTCCATTATAAGACCCACACATTTGTCATTTCGTGTACTTTCTTCCCTAAGTGTGAAGACTTTGTTTATTCTAAACAATGAATGCCATACACTTGGAAGAAAGTGGGAATCCTTTGGCGGGCTTTTAAATTCACGACACCAATTGTGAAAATGATTATGTGCTAACTTGAATGTTGAACCTTTCAAAGGACCCCCATACCGATTTATTATACTTTTTTTTAACATAACCTTAATTTACTAAACCCTTAACCTAATTTTCTTTAACCCTAATTTATGTTTACCTATTTATTAACAAACGATGGGTATGACGGCGAACAATTTAGATCGAAAGAGAAAGGTCAAGGGCCATGGTGTGAAAGGAAGACAACACGAAACAAAGCTCGAAGCATTTGAAGACCCAACTATTGTAGCATATGTTAGATGGCAAAACCTTTCCCAACTTTAGTTATACACTTTATGTTCACAATATGTGCGTTGGTGCCACATTGACAAGAAGTAACCACTTTCTAAGCATGAGACCCATAGGAAAAAATATTCACCCAATATACAAATTGCCTAGATGAGCATATGAAGGCATGCATGTTAGAGGTTTACATAGCCATGATGATGAACCATTTTTTTCCCAAAACCTAGGTGCCTTTAATTGTGGCACGAATAGTTTATGCAGAGGTGGTGCTTGGGGTTCAGGTTGATTAAATGACCATTCTAGGCAACCGAGGCAACAATGGGCCTTCATATTGACCAAATATATATACATTGGAAATTTGATAAGCTCTTCCAAAAGCTCACCTACCTCTTACAATAATTTCTCAAGCTTTTACAGGGAGACCTTAAGTTCTTCCCCAATCAACCCTTGTCACTTTCCCTTTCCTTTTTCAACTAGTACCACCAATATTGGTTGTTCCCAATATAACAACACCAAATATTTCTTATATTCAAGATTTGGATCTTGTGACAAATGACTAAATTATTTAATGCCCTTGGGAACAAAATCCTTTTTTATCAATGTTGAACACATACAACCCCATGGACGTAGCACATTTACATGTTGTGGTTCAAATGGCATCTTACTTGCCATTTGACATGATAAACAATCAAGGGCAATTGACAAAGGTTGCTAGTTGTTAACCCAATTTTTTTGTATGTATATAGTAACTGGTTAAACTAACTAATAACCAATGATGTGGTATAATTTTAAGATTATTTTAGTTTTTGGATAACAAGTCTTAAATTAACTAGTATGTTATATGAACTAATAATTGGTTTATTACAATAACCGATTGTTAATAAAACAAGTTGATTTAAACTTGTGACAAATAATTTTATTATTTTGATTTTGAAGTTTATATTGGTTAGTGATTGTTTAAGTCAAAACAATATTATGAGTTGGTACAAATAAGACTTAGAGTTGGATCTAAAGATCTTTTATTTTCTATAACTTTTGGAGAGTTTTTGATTTTTGAACCAATTTACTTTGATTTTCTTTGAAACTTTTTCTTTTTATTCTTTGGAATGCAAAACTTATAATAGTTTATTCTTTATGAATAAGTAAAAAAAAATAATCCTTCTTGTGTTTTGATATTTCAAATTTGGAAAAATAAATCATACATGTTGATAATTTTAGTAAACCAAAATTAGAAAATAGAAAAGAAAATGAAAAATTAAAAGGAATAGAAAAAACCCTTAACATTTGGTGACCATGCAGTGGAACAAAAGTGTGAATAATCACGTTTACAATATTTGGTTTTTAACAATTGCTTTGTTTTAATATTTAAATTTGGATTTATTTTTAGTTTTAATAGTTTTCTAGGATTATTTTTGTGTTCATACTTTTTGTTTTTCTTTTAAAACCAATAATTAATGATTTGTTAGGATTTTCATGTTGATCCTTAAAATTTTTTTTAGCAACTTGTTGATTCAAAAAAACCTAAATTAATGATTTTTGTGAGATGTTGATAGTCACAAAGGGCCTTAGAAGGTAATTAGAATTAGAAACATTGCAACAACATGTTCGTGAGGTGGTTCAGCCACAAGAACAACCATGTTCTCAAGTTGAAGGAATATAATTGGTTGAAGCTCCCAATAACGAGCCTGAACAACCTGTTACAACAAATGTACATTTTCATCAGATACCAGCAGAATAAGAGGAAAAAAGGGAATCACAAGTACTTTCAATTGGTTGATTTTTGACACCTAAGCAATCGTCCCAACAATGAAGGTCAAATGCATAATTGGGTGGGCAAAACACCGAACTTGTTCGACATACTTATGAGGTAATTTTTGCAAGACACATATGGCAATTTGTGACACTCGGTTACTATATTCCCATAATTATTTAATCAACACCAGTTGTTGGTTACTATACATTTGAATCAATTCATGTTTTGAATCCAACGACAACAAATTCACAATTGGAATGCAACCAACTTTTAACCCAGTTGGAACAACTACGTAACCTTCACATAAATTTGGTTTTCAACAACTTGTAGAATTGGTGGAAATAGTCATGACCCTTGTTGTTATTTGACAAACACAACCATTTCATCAAATTGTTTGGCTAAATGTACCTATCATGGGAATTGTTGAATGACCATTTGTTCAACAAAGTATATTGGTTACAACCACACAACCCACTATTGAAGTTGCATTAGCATGTGCATATTGTCAATAGGTTGAACATGAATTCAAGAATTATCCCTTTGTGGATGATAAATTGAGAAATTTGATGAAATGATAATTCATAAATTTTTTATACCATGCAGTACCAAGCAAACCAATGACACATGTTGGTGTACCTATGCAAAAAATTTGACCACAACCGAGTTTAGTTACTAACCTAATACCAATTAGTCAACATTTAGGTTGGATGCAACCTGTTACACCATTAATAACAAAGCAACCTATAATTGTATTGTACCTGATGTGGTATAATGCAATTCCATCTTTTGTAACTATGAATGTTAACATGTATTATATGTATTATTCGGGAATCAAAGGACCTGATCCATTGATTTTTAGAAGAAAGGAGGGATATGCAATAGGTGTTATTTAACCAAAATTAATGCCAACTATTGAACGATTGGTGTAAAACCAATATCTTGTCAATGTTCTAACTTATGGACTATAACAACCGATTCTCATTGTGAAAAATGTACATGTTCAACAAATAATGACAATAATTCTACCTCTTAATATACATGTTACCATTGGACTACCTATCTATGGTAATGGTGTTTCAATCAACAACCAAGAAAGGCTAATCGAAATCCATAGTCGGGTGGAGAACTGCCTAGAGGTTCATTTAATGGAGGATCGCCAAGAGGAGGATCACCCGATTGAGACCCACCTAGAGGACCACCACCTAATCCACATGTTGGATTTTATGGATGGTCGGCACCTAATCCAAGGATATTCATGCCACCATAGCATCAACTGGTTATAGTTCAATTTGAACCAACCAGTAAGCTACCATATCCAAAACTTCAATTTCCCACATATGTGAAGGATATCGATCTTGATGCTCACATTAAAGTTTTCAAAAAAACAATTAAAACCAATGGTGAGACTATGGAGGCTGATATTATCAACATGTTTGGTTTCAATTTATGAAATACCATTTCATAATGGGGTAAAATTTTTGTACAAGATCATCTTACCTACACATTCAATGAATTGGAGTAAGCATTTTATAAGCGCTTTTGGACTATGAAAAATGACAAAGAAATCTATATGAAATTTAAAAAAACACTAGCAACAAGTTGGCAAATGGGTAAAGGTTTATTATGAATGTTTACGTAAATTAGCTAATTACTTACAAGTGAAAGCTACTAATGTTTTCCTTACTACTATTTTCAAAGCAAGTTTATAACCATACCTTAGATTGGCAACAATAGGTATGATGAAATATATCCTTATCAAACATAAGGAAGCTATAGTGATTTATGAGGAAAGTGGAGTGGTTGTAGCAAATTACAATGTTTTGATAACTCAACCAAAGTCCAAACCGGTTGCATAACCTATAGTCACTTATACCACTACTAAACAATAATTAACCTATTCAAACTACGGTCAAATAGGTCATGCAAAAGAAACATATCATAATAGGAAGAGAGAATAACCAATAATTCTATTATACCCACTAAAATTGTTAATTAGTGGCTAAAGTAATTGCACAACCTATTAAACTAACTAGAATGCCATTGAGATATCCTTGTATTATATGTTTTAGCTTTGAACATCATGCACATGATTGTCCTAAAAAGACAAAAGTTCATAACGTGCTCCAAACTAAGTTAACCACTATTGTCATTCTAGTAACAAAAAACCCTAAACTTGATCATGTACCATTTCATGTAGTTGTTGTCACGACACGTAACCAAGTACCAGAGCAACAGGTTCTTAGAGAACATGAATTGGTGAAGGCAAAAGCAACAACTAATGGCAAACATAAGAACAATTACGTGATTTTTTTGTTCATATTATTAGGGAATTACAAGGGAGTGATTTAACGTCACAAACATTCATTGATTTAAATAGACCACTTCATTCAAATTGGGTTGGTCTACTAAAACTAGTAAGTCAATAAATTATTAAGAAACAACCTATTTAATTGACTCCACAAATAAGGTCACCAAATAAAACTTTGGAGGAAATTTTGAAAAACATTAGTACTCAAGTTTTGGAGATTAAGTATGTTATCAATTCAGGGCAACTCTTGAAGATTATGTCAAACATCAAATGGTACATTTTCAAACCAGTTAAGTATGTTCAATCGATCTAACCTGAACCTGTTCAACCTAAACCTACATGTGCAACAATGGCATCGATCATCAGATGGCCATGATTCAAGTCCAAGTTGGTAAAAAATTCATTGATGATGTGTTGATTGATGTAAGATTTGGAGTAAACATCATAATTGCAAACTTGAAAGTACAATTAGGTTTGTCAAAACTTAATCCCACACCTTATAATCTATGTATGGCAAATCAAACTATAGCCAAACCATTTGGTCTTATTAGGGATCACAAGATATTTGTTCATGGAATTCCTTATGTGGTTATATTTACCATTATCAACAATGATGTTCTAGATTCTAATTACTCAATGTTGCTAAGATGCCCATGGTTGAAAGATGCAAATGTATCCCATGATCGAGGAACTAATGTTGTTACCATACAAGGAACATGTACAATAAGAACCATACATATTACTAAGAAAGTTAATGTTTAAACCAAAAGACCAAAAGTTTTAGTATGTTATGATTTCTAGTCTAGAATATTTTATGAAAAAAAAGATGTGATATTTGCTACAAAGCTAGACATGTTTTCAATAGGAACCATAGCAGTACCTACTCATATTGAACCTATTCTAAACTAGCATGCATCCTAGATATCGGTATAGCAAAATCGGTCCAAAAACAACATGTAAAATTTAGTTATACCACCTAACGTTATCAAACAACGCATACTTGAAACTTTCTTCCAACTAAAGGTTGGAGAGATGATCATTGATGAGACACTTGCTTGAAAGTGAGTACAAGATCTAACCATAGCAAGAGTGGATTATTACTAAGGAAGAATAGTTAACCAAAATCAATTTGGGTACCAAAGAGAACATGCAACGAGTGAAAATGAACTTTACACTTGAACCAATTATCACAAATCAAAGTGGTTGAGCTTCTAAAGGAATTCAAATATATATTTGCATGGACAAATAGACCTAAAAGGTATTCCACTAGAGATTATTCAAGACCATATTGAACTATATACTTCAATACCACTTGCTCATCAAGAAAGATACCGGTTGAATCTTAATTATGTTGTTATTGTCAAACAAGATATAGAAAAATTACTTGATATTAGTTTTATCAAATTGGTTGAGGAAGCAACCTACTTATCTCCAATAATGGGAAGTTGACGAATTGTGTTGATTTTAAAAAATGTAACGCAACAACAAAAAAAGACCCTTATCCCTTGCTTTTCACAAATGAAGTCATCAACATAGTTGTCGGGCACAAAGTTTATACCTTTCTAGATGGGTTTCCAAGATATCATCAAATATCAATCACACCAAAAGACCAACATGAAATCATTTTGTGATGGATTAGGGGGCTTTTGTCTAGGTTGTGATGCCATTTCGTGTAAAAAATGGATTGCCCACCTATCAAAGGGCAATACAAAAGCTTTTCATGAATACATTTATGTATTCATGAAAATTCTTCTTGATGACTTTAGAATTTCCAATGACCTATCAACTCACCTCAAAAAGCTAAAAAATTGTTTTCTTAAATGTAGAAAGTTCAATATTAATCTAAACCTAGACAAGTGTGCATTCATGATGTTTTCAAGAACCATCTTAGGTTTCATAGTGTCCAAAGAAGGCAAAATCATGGATCCTAAGAAGGTTGAAGCCTTAATAAACATGCCAATACCTATTAACCCCTAAAAGATCCAAGTTTTTAATAGGATCACCCAATTTTATAGGTGCTTCATCAAATACTTTGTTTCAATCATGTCACCTATCACTAAGATGGTCAAAAAGTTTGAAGTCTTTGAGTGGATTGAAGAATGCAAAAATGTTTAAGAAGAGATTAAAAACTGATATATACAAGCCCCTATTTTGATTAGTCCAAATTGGGAGCTTGAGTTTCACGTTCATACATATGCATCTTAGTTAGTAGGAGCCATATTTGCACAAAACTCGATTAATAAGTTGATCAACCAATAAATTCAATATTCCAACATGGTATTAGAATGATAATATGTTCTTTTGACTAATGAGCTTAACTTTCAAATACGTGGATACTAAATTGTTAAGTTTGTATTTTGAACAATAGAAGAACTCAATCATGAGTCAAGAGAAGATTCGGATCATCTTTGAAAATTCAAAACTTGAAGGCAATTCAAATTATGTTCTATGGAGGTTTCGCATCAATTGTGTCCTAAAGACCAAAGGGCTTTGGGACATAATAGTTAATGGTGAAAACAATATTAGTGCAAGAAGCTCCAACATTGGTAGCTTAATAGTAGCATTTACATAAAGTGGTGGTGATGCGCCAACCGTGGTAACCATGGCTAGAGGACAACCAATCGATACTAGTAGCATTGTGTCGATAATAGCACCAATGTGAGCATTATTAGGAGCACAAGCTTTAACATGTGGTGATGGTGTGCCACTTGTGGCAACAACAGGTGGACCTCTAGCAATTATGACAAGAATGTTTAACATCGATATTCTTGAATCTCAATAGAAGAATAATAAGGCACTCACCATATTCATCATGTATGTGAAGGACAATGCAATCCCATACATTTTCAATGTGGAAGATCCAAAATCGTGTTGGTCATTGTTGTAAGACATGTATGAACCTAAAGATATGTCCAAAAAAATATACCTTATAAACAAGCTTGGTTTATTGTGAATGTTCGAATAATTTATCATATATTTAATTAATTATGGACTTTTGAAAAATCCAAAATTAACAAATGACCATTTGAAGATTGGAAACTTGAAAATAAAATTTGACTTGGGGACAACTGAAGCACTCCCAAGTTCCTTGATAGACTCAAATGTGAATTTGTAGTGAAAACAACGAAAAAGCAAGGAGTTAGGGACAAATTCCCTAGCTTGTAGCATTTTGGGGGTAGAAGGGCGTGTTGGAGTTCTGGGATGGGACTAGGAAGAATGGCAAGCACTAAATCACTCACACGAACTTGCATAAACCAAACAACGAATTGGTCAGTGCATAGTTGGAACACTTTTGGTGCTAGGATGAACCACGAGCAAACTCGGATTCACAAGACTCACCACGGCTTCAACTTGGGGGAAGCCACCACCTTCCCCCTTATAGTATACTTTGTGCCTCTCCATGAGGCCCACATCCAAATGGCATTTTGTCCCGGGACTCCCAAATGGGAGTCCCGAGACAAATTCCCAAAGTTGGGACTCTCACAACTTTGGACCCCCATAATTTTGTGTGTAAACTTCTGATTGAGATAAGGTTTTAAAAAAAGTTGTAGTCCTTGTCAATATCTTTCCAATGGTATGTTGCATGCTATCTGCATGCAAGGAAATTGGGGTGATTCCTAACTTTTAATGGTCGAAAGTCAAATTGTCAATTTGACTCCCGACCCTTCTTTTGTTTTAGATGTCCAAATAGTTCATGCAAGCCCATTTTAGACATTTTCATTCCAAGAGCTTTCCAATGATATAAGGAACTCCTTAATCCATTGAGTTTTGACCCTTGTAATCGTTTTCTAAATATTTGAGAATCCACCGGGATTCCAACTCCCAAAGTGGAAGCTCCCTTGGGAGTGTGAGGGTTCATTCCCTCACACTTTCTACACTCCCGGAAGCATGTGGTATGACTCCTAGGCTTCTCTCTTGGCCCGTAACCTTGCAAGCCCTTGCCTTGGTTATAAGCCCAAGGGTAGGGTTGCGACAATAACCATATAGTGCAATAATAGATATTAATAATGTTTTCTTTCATTAAATGATTCAACAAAGAGAATTTCCAAGGTTTCAAATTCAAAAAACTTGATCTTAACCACCAAATTTGAAAAGTCCAAAATTAATAATTCAGTCCAAAATTAATTAAATACATGTTATTTGGTGTGGACCAATGTTGTGTGTGTAAGTGTCAATAGCCGTATATACGACATGTAAATCAAGTGTAAGTGTAAATGATTTACACTTACACTTACACAAGGCCAATGTAAATATTTATCAAATACATTTACACAACCATACGTAAATGTTTTGGGGCGTGTAAATGTAAGTGTAAAAATTAAAATTATTTGTAAAGTCACCTTATCTTTGGGCCTCCTTTAAACCCAAACCCTTATTTGGGGGCATCCATAAAGTAAGGAAATTCTATTAAACTTGGGAATGAAATGTTGAAACTCAACATTTAATGCACAAGGTTCAAGACTAATTATAATAGCTTTACGAATAGGAAAAATGAAAATATATGTAACAAAAGTGGAAATGTTAATGAAAGAGGAAAGACAAGTTGAAACCAAGTTCACCACAAAAATTGAAGTTGAATGTTAATGTTTTTATTTTTTTGAATCTCGCCCTGTTTATGATCAAACTTAAGGTTCTATTTTTTTTATTTACTTTATAAATAATTTTATTATGTATCCTTAATGACCAAACCTTCTTGCAAAGTCATATGAATTAGTTACAGGTGTATATTTTGATGGTTTTTTTTTTTTCAATGAGCCATTTAGCTAGCTTATCTTCAAAAACATTATGAAATCTTCCCTCTTCAAGTAAAAATCATAGTTTTTACATTGTTATATATTTACATTGTTTTACATAGCCATGTAAAATCACACACATGCACGCACACACACATATACATTTACAATTTTTTATTAGACCACATAAATCTATATAAATGTATTTTTTTTACACTTACATTTATACAGAATGTAAGTCCCAAACCACTTACATGCATAACACTAGTGTGGACCTTTATTTGCGAGAGTTCAAATCATTGACTTCCAAGTTGGTGAGGATCAAAGTCAAGATACCTCATGAAGAACTAATTAAAGTTCTTTTGAATGGACTTCTAAATAGCTATGACAATCTTGTGCAAAATATTTCAACTAGGGACAAGCTCCCAACCTTTGAAAAGCTTGCATTTAAACAACTGCACAAAGAAGGAAGGCGGTTGCTGAAGGCAACAACACAAGTGGACAAAACCCTCTATGTCAAAACAAAACATTACCAAAATAAGTTTATTAATGAAGGAGAAAGAAGAACGTTGTGTGCTACAACTATAATGAAACTAGACACATCTCAAGGATTTACAAGAAACCCTGAAAGAAACAAGGCAACTTTACAAATAAAAGAAATAAGAAAAATGCTCAAATCTTTATCCCAGATGAAAATCTTGTTACATGAAGGAATGTCATTGATGAATAGTATTTGGTGACAATGTCCTTTAAGACTTTGAAGACACACTTGTTGTTTTAAGTGTAGAAGTAGATAGACATGATTGGTTCATAAATTAGTCCTTCAAAACATGTCACAAGAAACAAATATTGTTTTATTATTTGGGCAAAGCCAAAGGGCCCATAAACATTAGATCTACTAATGGTCAATCCCACCCCATCAAAGGAAAGGGGAATGTATCATTTTCAATTACGGGGTAATAAAATAAGTAAATGATGTTTTTTACATCCTTAGTATGAAGAAGAATCTCCTTTTTGTGGGCTCCATAGTAGATAAAGGGAAACATAGTGATATTTGATCCTTAGAAGTGTCTCATCTTATATTCGAGCAATCATAAGCTGGTGGTAGGTAGAGGGATTTGAAGCCATGTCAATGGAGCTTCATGCACATGAAATCCATAATGTTGTAGTTGAGTCTACCAAGTTTGTTGAACTTTGGCACAAGAGACTAGAATACTTGAACTATCAAAGCACCCATTTTTTAGATTCAAAGAAGTTAGTACATGGACTTCCATTGCTTCCTTCAACCAATAAAATTTGTCAAGGGTGTATATTTGGAAAGTAGCAATGTGAGAGGGTCGTAATAAAGGAATAAGTAGAACAACAAAGTCACTCCAATTCCTTCGCAGTGATATTTGTGGTCCTTTAAGTTGCCCTTTTCTTTCTAGAGCCCAATATTTCCTAACATTCATAGATGACTATAGTAGGAAAACTTGGGTGTTTTTCGTCAAGAAAAGGAGTGAAACATCAAACAAATTCAAATATTTCAAAGGAATTGTGGAAGAAGAAGCTAGTGCCAAAATCAAATGTTTGAGGACATATCAAGGTGGGTAATTCACCACAACAAAATTCAATGTTTTTTTTTACAAGCATGCCATTACGAGGTAATTGATGCAAGCAACAACACCTTATTAAAACAAAGTTACAGAACACAAAAATCGTTCACTAGTAGAAAGGGCAAAGAGTGTGGTGTTGGGCAATAAGCTTTCTCCTAACTCATGGGTTAAAACAATAAATTGTGTTGTTTACTTGCTTAACCGTAGCCCCACAGAAGGCCAACCCATAGGCCACACTTGAAGAATAGTTCACTAGTAAAACACCTAACTCAAAAGCAATCTAAACTTTTTTGGGTGTATTGTTCATGTTCATGTTCCAAAGGGAAACCACAAGAAGTTTGATGCAAATTCCTAAGGTGTGTTTTTGTAGGATACAATTCCAACAATAAGGCCAATAGATGTTTCAACAAAGAAAATAATTATCACACAAGATCTCAAATTTGATGAAACATTGACTCCTAGTTTTCAAAAACCAACAATTGAATGTGTGCATAACGAGAATTAAAAAACAATAGTTCAACTTAGATCCACTATAGACACAAGTCCACTAAAAGATGATGGAGGCCTTGAGTCAAATGAAGCATCTCATGAATTGAATGCCCCACATGATGTTGAATTGGAGGATCACCATGATGAAGGATCATCATCACAAGCAACAAAATGGAAATGTCCCAACAAGATCCGCCCCAACATTGAGGCTATCAAATTCATGAGAAGAACTAAGTTCCATTCAAGAAGCAAAAAGTAACCGACCTTGTCAACGCATATCCACAAGAAGACCCATGAGGATGAGGAGCACTCCACTAAAATTAAAGGACTATTTCATTGGAGTTGTCATTGTTGCAAAACCTATAACAACATCAGAAGCCTTATCTCATTTCGGCTAGAGACAAGTGATGCAACATGAGATGAATTCCATTTCCAAGAATGATACTTGGACATTGGAAAAATTGCCTTTAGGTGAACAACCTATCACATCGAGATGGGTTTACAAAACAAAAGTTAATGTTGAAGGTGAAGTTCAAAAACTCAAAATGCGGATTGTTGCAAGGAATTTTGAGTAAACCCATGGTTTAGACTACTTTAGAACCTTTACACCAATTGTAAGTGGGAGATGATTAAGATTGTGGTAGCATTGGCGATAGAGAGAAGGTGGGACATCACACATCTTGACATCAAGACTACCTTTTTACATGGAGATTTAGGCAAAGAGGTTTTAATGCAACAACCTGAGGGTTTTGTAGCACCTAGAAAAAAACATCTTTTCTATAAGCTCGAGAAGCCATTGTGGGTTCAAACATGCATCAAGAACATGGTATTAGAAAATCAACCAATTATTCAAAAACCTCAATTTTAGACGCAACAAATTTGATCACAACATGTATTTCAAAATAAGATTTGATGGAAATATGGTGATCATTGTATTATATGTAGATGATTTTTTGCTTCTTTGATGATTGCAAACATGAGGTGGAGTTCATCAAACATAAATGAATGGAGGTGTTTGAGATGACCAATTTAGGGGAAGTAAAATTGTATACATGGATAGAACAATGTACTTTCTTGGTTGTATAGTGTTGACGTAGAGGGGTTATGCAAAGGAGATTTTGGTAGAGTTCAACAGCAAGGCCAAAAAGGTGCCAATGCTTCAAATTTTCAAGTGGGTTTGAACATGAAATCACCTCCAACTGATGTAACAATTTATAGGAGAAAAGTTGGCAAGCTCATGTACCTAGTTCACACATGACTTGATATTTCTCTAGTAGTGAGTATTGTCTCAAGATTTATGGCATAAATTCAAGAAGTGCACATGGATGTTGTGACACAAATATTGAAGTACATAAAAAGAACCTTTGATTATGGCATTCATTTTTGGCATGGGGAAAATGGGGCCTTCCAAGGTTATGTGGACATAGATTGGGCAGGAGATTGTGAGCATCGAAGGTCCATGTTTAGCTTCATATTCACTCTTGGAACATCTCCAATCTCATGGAGTGCAAATAGGCAATCCTTAATGGAAACTTCATCAACAAAAGCAGAGTATAGAATGATGATAAAAACCACCAAAAAAACCATGTGGCTGAGGTACATGTTGATTGAACTTCAATTATTTAAATATATAAATTCCATTAAGTTGTTGTGTGACAACCAATCAAACATTAAGCTTGCTAACAACCATGTATTCCATTATAGAACAAAACATGTATAAATACAATACCATTTTATTAGAAAGAAAGTGGATGAAGGTTTCATTGACCTACATTACATACCTATTAATCAACAAATTGTAGACATTTTTACCAAACCCCTTAGCAAAATAAAGTTTGAGTATTTTTAAATAACCATAGGGGTCATCTCCATAATTGAATTAGTGCATGAGATTAGCCTTGTTAGTTTGGCATAATATTAATTAGTTTTATGAATAATGACAAGATTGAAGGAGAGTGTTAGAAGATATTAATTACAACAATCCAATTTGTTCTTCCAACACATGTAAATAAGTGTAATTACTTGTTATATAACTATAATGTTATTTAAAGATTAACAACTTGTTTTTTAGTTATTAATGTTAAACTTATCCCTCCTACAATTAAGGCGGATCATACCTTCAACAAGTTGATTTAAATGTGTTTATCTCAAATACCATATGATCACGATCTTTTGGTTTAGCTTGCACTTTGTACAAGGTACTTAGTGGGTACCTATTTTCTTTAATTTATTTTCATGCATTGTTTATAATGTTGTTGATTCAATAGTCCAACAATACTTACCTATTACTTAATCTTTGTATCTTCCTACATGAATAATCTATAATCATCAATGTAAGAGATGAAATCATTTTTTTGACAAAAGATACTTATTAACTTATGAAATTGTGGTTCAATGTTGGTTAAAAACTTGGTTTATCATGGTGAAGGTGAAAGGTTCAACTCCTTACAATTGCAATTTATGTTCATGCTTAAGGGCTACTAACTTAGGTATGTTAGGTTGGGTAGTTAGGTTAGGCTACAATTTACTTTATACATACATAATACCTAGCTACATACATTTTTTTGACCTACCTATACCTATTTACTACTTGGTTCCTACCACAAAAATATTATTTTTTAGAATAATTTTAATTTGACAAGTCAAATCATTCATTGTTCACCAATCAAATAGTCTATTGTTTCACTAGTCATTTGATGATGACCTAGTCACTACATACATATTGAGATTTATGAAACAATCTTTTTGATGACTATCAAAATGGGTCATGTTTTACTACATTTTTTAATAAATTAATCCATGCTTTCTACTAGTGCAAAAATGATGAGTTTCCTTATAATGTCCCCACCACCAACTTGTGAACCTATTTTCTTTGGAAGCAATATGAAGATATTTTATCTACTACAAAGTATAAAACATAAAAACACTAAAAATTATACATCAAACAAATATTAAGCATCAAAGCTTGCAATCAACAAAAAACAAACAAGTAAGTTGTTGTACTTACTTTTGGCAAAACAAAAAAATCTACATACCAATGAAATTGTGAAGAAATCTTCACAATGGAAATTCCACAATGAATTGCACAATGTAGGGAAAAGTACATTTCATTTCAATTTAACATGCATTTTAGAAAATTTTAACACAATCAACACAACATTTTGATTTTTTTCCTAGTTATGTTCATTTTGTAAGCCAAAAACAATGACACTGGAGTTATCTAACTAGGGCTATGACAAAGATTACATTTGCAATAGTCCATTTTCACATTATATACACATCACACTTTCACAACTATGATTTGACTTACCATCAAGTTGTGTGTGTGTGGGCCAAATATGAAGAAAAAATGGTTTCCATTGTACTTGAATCTTAAGTTGGCCATGGACTAAATGCCTATTTTAGTATGCACATGTAAGTTTGTCTTCAAAATTTGCATTTACATGGCATCATGAACCAATGATGAAACATAATGGTCGCATAATGAATAGAATTAAATTTCCACAAAATTAAATCATATTTTCATCAATTGGTCAATGGTAGTGTGGAGTAGTGCAAAACCCAAATTAATATCTATGCATCTCCACTGACACTTTCATATACGTGGCCCCCAAGTTGGAGACATATTAGTGGCTAGTGGGTTATTAAAATAAATATTGTTTCATGCCAAAAACAACTCCACTAGTTGAAGGCTCGGGCTTCGACTATGTCCAAGTTGGCAATTGGGCTCTTTTTAAGCAAGCAAAATTAACATGTGAAACTCGTTTGAAACTATACCAATCAATGAACTCCACCTCTAACAAGGAAATTTTTGCACATCATAATGCAACAACTGAAACAACTGAAGTAGGTGTTTCAAAATGCATAAACCAACTGATGTCAATGTTGTTGATTTGTTTTTAGAAGCCATGGTTAATGATCTTCAATAAAACCCACAATAATTTTTTTGCAACCATTTCATGGAGGTTTGAGGATCTTGGCTTGGTAGTTATTAATACATTGATAAGGATTATAAGGAATTGGTTGGTCATAATCGCATTTGGTGTGAATTTTTTTTCACACCCCTATTTACGATGAAATGTTTTGAATAAAGGATGATACAAAATGGAATTTTATTTTTTCTGGAGAAGTATGGATGAATTATGGGTTATGATGATTATTTTGTGCAAAAAAAGAGACATGAAATAATGGTTTAAGGCTTTCAAGCATCCATACATACACAAATGAATGTTTTCTTGTGGGCTACGTGGAAATGTGACTTATAAGTACCATTGGATAGGCAAAAAAATGGACATGAATAAATGAAATGTTTTGTTGTTACAATTAAAACATGTTTGAGCTTATATACTTGAACCAACCTACTGGGGCTAACATTTTGAAGTACATGAATATCAATTATACTTATGGGCTTCCTTGATATGTTTGCATTGCTAAACTACATGCATTGGGAGTCCACGAACTACACAATATTGTGGCACTATCGATTGAAAACAAAGACAACGATAGGGACAACATTCTTGAAGCAATTTTTGATAAGTCCTTTTGGATTTCACATGTTTAGTTCAACTTACTAGGTGGTAAAAACAATGTGAATGTGCTTGATTAGTCTCCTTTAATTGCTTAGATGTTGTAAGGAACATGAACAAATTTAAGCTTCATGGTGAATAGGATGACATATTCACAATATTATCTATGAATTGAGAAGTGATTGCATGAAAGAATGGACCAATATTAGTGTTGGATTGTAGTTTTTTGTAAATTGGTTTTGTTCAAAACCATTTTGGGTGTACCAAAATCAATATTCTATCCATAGACATAGGTTTTAAGTTATATATTTAAAACATGTGTGTTATGAAGACATACATGTGATCATATTCTAAATTAGTGGCATTAAGTTAATTGGGTGGATTTAAAAATTTGGAACATACGAATTATTAGGTGACAATGAATTTTTATGTGATTTTTTTCTTTGTTATTTTCTTTGGAAATGTTTGTAAGGGTCTCAATATACATTGTATGCAAATGTAACAAATCTAGAAATGAAGTCCTTTGAAAAACTATTGATTAAATAACTAGTTTTAAACTTTTTGATGGGTTAAAAAAAAGTCCCATATCATTTTGAATATATTCATATATGACATTTTGTACAAATGTACAAAATAATGATCTTCAAGTAATCTCAAACATAAATGGAACAATTTATTGTTGGAACATATGGAATAATGTTACTATATGTAAACTATTTAATCATCCTAGGGCTATGAAAAATATAAAATAAATGGACTTGTGGGGATGTATTTGTTTGCCATTTTTGGTCCATTCATTCATGCATTCACCTTGACAAAATTTATTTTAAGGGGCTTGCATTGTGCAAACTATTCATGAGCCAAAATATAGGTAGAGATCTTATGCATTAGTGTAAAAATATACCCAATATGGTGTTGAATGAACATTTTGTATGTTTCAATCTATGTATTGAATCATCCAAAATCCATGTAGGTAGTGTGACATGGACACAAGTTTTGATATCATTGTAGGTTGTATAATCTCATACAACTTGATTGTTAAAAATAAGAAAGATGGCAACTTGGAACCACTTTTTGAAACTAACAATGCCCCCACAAATTAGACACAATTTAACAATTGAGGCATGTACAAAGAGGGTGTAACAAAGCTAGAGAACTAGGAATCTTATTTTAATGGATGAAGATTTTGTTAAACATTTATGGGCCTCAATGGTGTGTTACTTTGAGATGTAAATTTCCCTCCTCTAAGGGTAGGTGCAAGATCCCTCCTCTTTTCTAGGAGGGGTGTTCATGGATATAAAATGCTTTCCACATACATATCCCAAGAACATACCAATGATCTTGGAATTAGACAACTAGCAAGGCACCGACACATACTATTCATCACAATATGTTTTTCAATCATTTACATTAAGTTAAAGCATTTGAACATTTGATTTGAGTTGTCACTTTTCATTTGATTGCACTTCTTCAAATTGAGCTCCACTTTCAACCAGACCCCTTTTAACTTGAATTTGATTTGTGTGACTTTAAAATGGTGAGAAATGCAAATTTACTGAAAATTACTTTCTTGGGCATAAGTTGTACCTCCAAAAACCTACCTTGACATCCTATTAGATAGTTATCATGTTGGATATCAAGTCAAATATCACAAAATCAACCCTTATGCATACCATGTCAGTATTATTATAAAAATTATGGAAATTAGTAACCAGGGGTATCTCTAAAATATTAAATCAATAATAGGCGGGTTTCAAAAAAAATCAAAATCTGATTATCTTACACCTTTTGCAAGGCATGAAAAATTAATTTGGCAAAGACCTTGCCTTGCCAGCTAAAAATAATAAGGAAGAACAAGCCAACACTATTAATTTCATTTGTGCAAAGCACTCAAAGAAAATTCTTAATGTATTTGGAATCTACCTTATATTCATGAATATTTTTCTCAGAAAAGAGGAGGGATATTATGCCTAGTTGTGAAGAGTGGGTGAGAAATTATGCCTACTTATAGGTGTGAGATCCTTCCCACTATTGAAGTGTAGACTTATTAGAACCCTCCCCCTCTTATGTCTCATGATTTGCATATATTTAGGTTCATGCTAACTTTTGCCTCACTCTTTACCCTGGAGGCTTTATGCCCTACACAAAATTCAAATACTATGCCCGAAAGGTCCCCTAAGTTCCTTAGAAGGGAAAGAGCCGGTCATGAAGGATATCAAATAATCACTGAATGTATAAGAAATTAGAACAAGGGGAAAATTTGCTTGGATAATAGATAGGACATCCAGAAGCAAAAATATGGTTTAGATGTGTGAATCCCTTTTTGGGAAAGCTGCGATAATTAATATATACTTCAGTTTACGAGTAGGGTAAAGCCTAAGAAGGGGGGCATTCTTAAAATGAGCATCCCTTGGCTTGCGTGGGTTATGTGAGGAATACCCCCACATTGAGGGTGTCAGACAATATACAGACATTTGGAGGAATGCCCCACCCTGAGGGTGTTAAACAATATAAAAACACATTTTGAGGAATGCCCCCCACATTGATGGTGTTAAGTATCCGCAAAGTAAGGAAACTTTATTAAAATTCTGTATGAAATGCTGAAATCTGGCATTTAATGCACAAGGTTCGAGAGTAATTATAGCAGTGTACAGGTAGGAATGGTGAAAATATAAGTAGCAGCAGCGGAGGCGCTCAGGGAAAAGGAAAGAGGGGATGAAACTCAGTTTACCACCAAAATTGGTGGGAAAACTAGTTTGTCTCCTAGTTATTTTGTTTTGTGAAATTCCCGGTTACACATTTGATGCCCTATTATGCGGAGATTGGCCGTTCTCGCCCCCTAATCGTCTGCCTTTACGGATAACTTTAATGCCCCGCATTTTTCCATGATATCTGATGGAACACTATAAATTTTCTGCCAGTGCTTTATGTATTTGTACGTTCCCCTCGATAGGGATGAGTAGTATACTACTAGAAGCCCCTTGGCACTTACTTGCATACTATATAGTATATTCACTAGAGGTCCCTGACTAGTCTAGTGCACATGTATTTTATTTATAACTAGGACAACTTGCTTATGAGAATAGGTCCATAAATGGAGTGCCCCGTCCGTCCACTACTACTACGCAGGCTCACTGTCAGTTGCTGGTGGTATTCCGGATTTGATTTGCTTGTAGGCTAAACCTCGGCAACCAAATTTTGTTGAGCAATCAAAACATGTTTCTATCACCTCATTATTGCATCCAACTGTATAAACAAATTTGATTGATTTGTCCCGCATGGACTTCGCATTGTACCATGCAAATCCAGTAACGCTTTCAGCTGTGATGCCCATCCTTCTCTCCAACAGTACACACAGTGCTGAACTATATATTTATTGTTTGTTTGTTTGTATTTTATTGTGAACTTCTCTAATGAATCAAACTTTCGTTGGCATTTTTCTTAGCAAATCAAGAGTGTAAAAAAATTATTATTAGAAAAAAATGACATCTAGTGAAATTATAATTTTTTTTTTGGACAAAAAAATTATTATGTTCACACAAAATATTTATCATTGTCACTGGTAGTGCAAAGCAATGTGGAGCCCAAATATGTATGTGTGTGTATATATTATTTTTTAGTTGATTTTGTGATGTAGCAATCACATTGACAATCATTAGTCATAGGAAGATTTAGCTAAATTTAGCTATAAACAAGATATGAAGTTATGTCTTTCAATTTCCTTCTATGATTTTTGGCTAGTTGCTCAAACCAAATACACAACTATAAAAAAATTATAATTTTAAAAAGTTTCAAATTTTCACAATTGAAAATGACTAGGAAGTCACTTTATTTTTATTTTCTTTAATTTTAGTTTCTGATGAATTTTTGTCAGGGAAAAAAATGCTTGTGCTCAATGTCCCAACTAATGTTGAGCGGGTACATTTGAATGGGACCTTGAGATATAGACCAATATTGTTGTTCATTTCAAGGAACTAATGAAACTTATATTTCTTTTTTTGTGATACTCATAATATAATTATTACATCATATGGGATTCCACTAATACCTTGGTTAATACTTAACCTACTTAGTGCATTATTTTCTAATATACAAATTAATACCATTTTTCCACCTTCCAATCTAGTGGTGCTACACAATACCCTTGGTTTACTTAGGGTTCCCATGTGGGCTTTTGAATACTTAATAAACAAGCATTTGGAGAATTATGTGTCCTTGAAAGCTCGATAGTAGGATGGGTGATGCTTACACATTGATAGTCCATTGAAAGAAAACTTTTGTGGTGTTACTTATGTTTTGAATCAAACCAAGATTGAAGATTGTGTCTTAAGAAGTTTGTTAATGTCTATTTAGGCCTTTTATTTCAATTTTTAATAGTGATGTTGTGAGTGGTCAACTAGGTTGGAATTTTGTTGTTTGCTTATAGGTAGCTTTCTTGCCTTTAGTTTACAATTTGCACTACTTGCAGTGGTTGAATTAAGGTTTGACAAGTCTTTGATTTGGAAGATAAGTTGAGCATGGATAACATTTCTTTAAGTGGAGAATTCTTGGATCAAACTTGAACAAAACATGGGAATTGAGAAACCATAAATAAATCTATTTTGGACAACATAGAACTCATCAACATTTTTCCAATAAAAATTGAAGTAGTTTGTTGATGATGCCCTTGAAAGCATAGTAGCAAGTGTGGTATGCAACACTTCGAGCAAACCAATGATTGTGGGTGCTTCACCATCAAGAATCAAAGGTGGATTCTCTTTTCTTTTCTAGGAAGGTGGGTTTAAAAGCATTGACATTCAATAGTTGCAAATGATGAGGTGTATAACTTGCCATCCATTAGTTTAATTTGGAAGTTCAAACAACATTTTGAACATGCATTAAAAAAGGGATTGTGCAACACAATTCAATTCATGCAATAACTTCAATGAAAAAATATTTCAAACAAGTTCATGGACTAGATTTAAAACATTACATGGTAGATTTTTAGGTTGTTATAAATGTTCCTAAATTCGAATGACAAAAGAACAAAAGAAAAAAGACAATCAACCCCACAAATATCACTCCATTTTTGGCTTTGAATAACCTTCCAAAAATACCAATCTTGCAAAATAAAATTATTGACTTGGTTCTTTTCATCACAAAAGGTTGCATGTTTTTGTCTATGTGCAATATGAATGTCTCATTTGATTAAAAACCCATTGGCCATCTTGACTTGAAATTACATCCTTTTACTCCAACTTGATTAGATGTCCAATAATTTGATAGGTGGCCATAGTTCACAATAGTCAAGAATCAAAAATTATAGTGGCAATTCATGCATTAAATCTCTAATCAAATTGTATATTTTCACTAGTTAAGATGAATAAGGAATCAAGATGAACCATTTGAAAACTATGATTTTTACTAGTGTTGGTAGGGTCTGCAAGATCATGGATGATATGAAACATCTTTGCCTTGTTTACAATAATAAACATGATTAATGAGTAATAACTACATATAATGAAAAATCAATGGGCTAAACAAATATCACCACAATATTTTAGTCTTTGTTCAAACATGATTTTTTGAAAACTGTCATGATAATGCATCAATATTTCTAATCTATTGGTTGTAACCCCCACCAATAAGAACATTGTGCAAAAAGCCACCTACAATATAATAGTGGTGACAATTCTTGCAAAAATAACAATGCTACTTGGAACTATGTTTATTGCAATAGTAGAAATTGTGTTCAAACATTGAAATTAACAAGCCATAACTTGATCTAGTGGTTTCAAATGGTGCTTTTAAAAACATGTTGGGCAAATAGCTAGTTTACCTTCTTCTCCTATTGTTGTTGTTATTGTTGCTCTTCATTGCATAAGGGCCATGGCTATTCTTTCAAGTCCTTCTAGTCTTGCAACTCCCTATCTACCATCTATTTTGAATTCCAAGATTGCTTGCTTTTATCCTTGTGCACTTTTAGAAATGTGAAGCTTTTTCTTTTCTTGGATATGATTGGAACTCCTTTAAATGCACCTATTGTAGAATAAATGTTCACATCATGAATTGTTAGAATAATTTCAAACAATTAACACCAATTTTAAAGTTGTACAAAAATTTCAACCACTTAAAGTTAACTTTTTCAATTTCATATTTAATAGTATTTTTCCATTGTAGGTTCCAACTTTTAAGTGAAAAAAGAAGAACCATATATTTTTTAAACTTGTTGAAAGATCTAAGAACTTTACTTTCTTCCAATGTAACTATTGCTATTGTGAGATCAACGTTAAGTGAATGAATGCAATGAGCCCATTTTAAACTTGCATTCAATTCCAACTCACACCAAGAATCTCCAAAATGGATATTTATCAATATATTGAACCATATGATCAAGAAAAACTAATATTCATAGGAAGAAAATGATGCAAACAAATGACCAATCATGTGCCTATTGATGTAAAAAAACACCTTACACTAGTGTTGTTTTGTGCATGTGCTGAAGTTGTAACGATGATGTGAGTTATTGTTCTACTACCTTCATGGTGCATGGATTTTTAAGCTCACTTTTCATAACTCATGTGGATGAATCCATATTTGCTTTACTTTCCATGCCATCAAAAAAATGCCAAGGGGTCCGAATGTACAAAGCTTGACATATGATGTAGACTATTTTAGAAATATGTTATCAACCTTTTTAGACACCTTATAATGAGCTTGTTAATTGCAATTCAACTATGTTAAGTAGCCTCACACAACACCACAAAGATACCTTACACATCCTTGCACATAATTTTTTTTATCATCCAACTTGGGCATCTAGGGAATTCATCTTGGTACAAGTTATTTTTTCTTCTAGCTACCAATATGGTACCATTTGCACGTTGCATAAGCCAAATTTGGTATTCTTGAAAATTTCCAAATTGGTACATGATATTTTATTTTCTTAATCCATTATGCATTTTGTCAAGATAATATATAAACTTTGAATGATGGCTCTCCCTAATTTTGATGATCTTGAAAACTGGAATGAGTTATAATGAGTACAATAATTTTGACATTAATTTTTTTTGTCAATTTTCTTTTTAATGTTGATTCATTTTTCCTTTAGTTTTTTGGGGTTCAAAGGTTGTAATAAAACAAAGAGAAATATGTTGAATAAACTAAACAAAGGAGGAAGGAAATTTGGGGCAAAAAATGATTATAAAAGATAATAGACCTTATAACACACATCAATTTTTTCTTGTGAAAATAGATAATGAAGGACAAAGAAGGAAGGAGGCCACTATGTGTCATACATATTTCAAGGTTGACCATGGCCAACCTTTGACAATAGCCTCAAATCAAAGTAGCTATACTAGTTTCACATCCTTGACTATTTTTTAATTGTAGTTTCATGCTAGACCTTGGTTTACATAAGAGCTTTTGTAGCCAATGTGTTTCATTAATCCTAAAAACCACAGCATATAATGATTTTTTTTGTTTTGTTAATCATGTTTTTATGCAAGTTTATGTGATCAATTTTACCAATAATTTTAATATGTGGATGTGTTATTTTATGTATTCAAAATTTACTATCAACCCATAACAACATTTTTGTGGTAATGGAACCTTAAATTGAGAGGAAAATTTGATTTGAAAGTAAAAAGGTAGATGTTTGTGATTTAAAATAAAACAATAGGTTGTGACACACAAATTTCATGAAATAGATGAACAATGTTCAAAGGATAAAATAGGCTAATCATGAAGATTGGTGACAAACTTGACATCAAGGTTGAGAGTAAATTACACATCGTCATAAAACCACCTAAGCCAATCCTAGTTCCAACTACTAATAATAATGGGAAATTTTGTTTCACAATCATGACAACACCTTAGTAATTTAGGGTTTCACATACATCTTGAATCAAATCAATTTGTAATTTCCAAATAAAATGGAATCCAAAGTGTTGTAAAAATCAAATAGGAAAATGTTACGGCAATAAAACCAAAATAGATCATGGGTTGGTCAAAGGAAAAAGGTTGTAACAATAACAAATATGTGAAAATGAAAAAAAACATGAATACTATCAAAAATTTCAAAACTTCTAAGGATTGCACCTTGATGGATGGATTTCCCTTTGAAGCTATTATTTGATAGATTCATGAAAATTGACTAAACCCAATTAGGTGCAAACATGGTAAAATATACCCAAAAAATGATATCCACTTTTTACCCATTTTTACCTTATATCTTGTGTATAAAAACAATAAAATAACATCAAAGTGGGTGGAATTATAATATTATTTCTTCCCCATCCATCAAATCTATTTTACAATCTAATTGTTGGAACATACTTTACATATATTTTACAATAATTCACATTGTAAAAATTATATTTCAAAATTTACTTAAGTTTTTTAAAAAACTTGTTTTAACTTTTCAATGTACTTTTACAATTTGAAATTTGAAAATAATGCACAACAAGGAAGAATTATTATTATTTAATTCATTCAAGTAAAAACATTCAATGTGTATTAATTTTATGATGATTTTTGATGTTTTTTTTTTTTCAAAGAAAATTACAAGGTACAAAATTTATTTGTGTTATCGTGCTTTCACCCAATCACATAAATCAATCATATCAAGAAAATAAATTTACACATTGCAACCATGTGATATTAAGCAAAAAGGACACCCAAAAAAAAAATACCGAATAAGAAGTTGGAGAGATTATGTGTGAAAAACTCAAAAAATCAAGGTTGCACAATTTGCTTTGCTACATGTAGGTAAAAAAACAGCAATTACATGGTAAAAAACAATAAACTTAAGAAATGTTGTAATGATTTTCAAATAAATGAAAGATACAGAAGATTAAAGTGAATTTCAATTTTAAAAATCAAAGAAATTATATTTAAACCACTTTTAAAAAAATACCAATAGCAAAAACCACCCATTTAAGAAAAAGAAAAGAAAAAAACATTAAGTACAATGAAGCCAAAAAAAAAAAAAACAACATTATCAAAAATTTATAGACAGAACATATGATGTGCTTGAAGAAGAATAAATAAATAAAATTTGTGAAAAAGGAAGCAAGTTCATGATGACAATATTGTTGAAAAGAAAAAATTTCACAAAATTTTTAGGATTCATGTCAAATGCAACCATTCAAAGTCAATATGAAGATTCGACATAAAATTGTCCAATTAGAGACCATGATATACATTTTGCAAAAAACCCCATACCAACTTCAATATCTTGTTTTTGGAATTTCTTTTTTTGTTCATTGCACTACATTAAAATCCCAAGTCAACTCAATGGCTACAAACATAGTAATTGGATCTACACTAGTTTATTTTAGGTGACTTAATATAAAGTAATGGGCTAGCCAATCAAGTCAACATTGGAAAAGTGACATTAGTTAGAAAATGTGATGGATTACAAATTCATGACTCAAAAATTAAAAAATACCCATGAGAAAAAAATTGTTGCACTTTATTATTGTTTTAAAATGTATTCCAATAATTGTTCATGATTATATAAATTTCAAGTCATATTTCAAATTATTTAAAAATATATTTAAAAATATTTTATATTCATTTCAAATTATTTCAAATGTTTAATATTTTTGTATTAAAAAAATTAATGATTTTTATTTTATTTTTGGGGAACAAAATTGTTCAAAATCAAATAATTATTGTATTTGTAATGTACATGATGTTACAATGTTTGGACCCCAAGGTGTTTCATGATTCATAAATTTGAAACCTTGTTCTTGTGCAAGCATTTTAATTTCTCAAATTAGATCCTTTTAAATAAATTTCCAGTGACATGAGGATTACCTACATATGATCGATTAGGGTTTTCCAATGTTTGAGAAAAGTGTCCAAGATTTTTAGATATTGTCCAAGATTTTATAATGTGTTGGACATTTCCTGCAATAACTTTAACACATCATGCATTTGTTTTAAATGTCTTGGTAATGTTTCTATTCATTGCATTCCTTGGTTCAAGTCTTTGCTTTCCTTCTTGGTTTTGGTATTGCTCATCTTTGATACCTTGAAGCAAGCCTAAGGCTTAGTAAGGGCTACATTTCCAAAAACTTGTCATGGGGAGAGATGATTTGAAAGCATTAATTGCATGCCCAAGATTGGGATTGTAAATATGTTGGGAAAGTTTGTCAAAGTTCCAATCTTTCATTATTGTAATAAATGATAAATATCAACCTTGAGCAATTTGTTTTAAAGAACTTGGAATTATGTTTCAACAAACATGCAAAACAATTCAAACCACATAAAACATATTGGGATCGTGTATATGGTTTGTTGAAACCATAATCTTAATCCAATATATATATATTTTAAAACACAAGTAATTTTTATAGGTATTTTTTCCATTGAAGTTTTGTTTTGGACATCATCTTGTGTTTCAAATACAATTCAAGAGGGCATATATAAAAAAAAACCACATAGTCCTAAATAAATAGTCATTGGATTTCAAATTTAAATCACTTTGACCTAATGTATGATGTCATTCACATTAATATATTGCAAGGTACAAGTTTAAGATATAAATATTTTGTTCATTAAGTGATAACATTGGATTTATTGTGATGGCTTCCTTAAACCTCACCACCCAATTCTTTTGATTATTATTATTTTCCCACATGCATATCCTACAACCCCAAAGCGACTTTTGTAAACCCACAAACTTAAGAACATAAAAATTACATTTTTGATGGAAAAAATCCAACAAGGTCAATACATGCAAGCAATATTAACAAAAATCTAGCTTGGTCATACTATTGTCATCTAATATTGGTATGAAATATCAAAATTTCCCTCAACTAGTAAAAGTATTCTTAATCCTCATTATTTGAGTCACTTGAACTTATTTCTTCTTCATCTAAACTATTATTTTTGTTTAGACCTTGTGTCTTTTTAAACCTCTTATTGTTACATGTTCTAAATCACCATGTTCATCTAATACTACACATGTTGAATATCTTGCCTTACATAACTTTGTCGTGTGCTTGACCAATTCACCAATAAGGTTATCAAAATCTGAATCACATTTGACATTTAAATCTTCATTATTACATTCCAACTCTCCATTAATATCTAAAAGAAGCACATCTTCATGTTTAGGGAGTTCATTTATAGGCAACTCATGCTCAACACATGCCAATTTGTCTTAAAAGGCCAATTCCTTATTCTCCAAACCCAATTGCACTAATGCAACTTGAGATCATTACTAGAATAGTTTTTCAAATAATTGGAGTGCCCCCACCTTTTTATAGCCTTTGAACACACTACTTTGCATACACATGATGTGCTTCCAACCAATGTATAGCCAATGGATGCCTTCATTCTTCAAGCTATTATTGGAAAGGTCTAACTTGTAATCCTTTGCAATTGTCACTCCTTTAATTTGTTATGCAATGTGGCTTGTTGATCAATTACAAAACTTTTGGCCAACAACATTCTTGAAAGGTTTAATGAACACAATGTCCACCACTTGCACCACTAATGTGGTGCCTCTTGGCACAAAAATAATGTGGATGTTTTAAAGTAAATTTTTATAGCCAATTCCTAAATGGTGCCCTACAACACACACTATAAACATTTAATAGTAGAAGTAGACATTACTTCTTTACAACTAATTCCAACTCCTCATATGTGTCTTTGTAAGTAAGGATGATCAATTTGTTCAATCCATTTTTTCATCCATTTCGACATACACCATTGGTTATTGGTCAAGCTAAAGACAAAACTCGTTGTTGAGGAGTTTTTGTGTTGCACTTGTTGCATGCTTGAAAGACTGGAATCCAACTTCTTTTGCAAAAAACATTGCACAAATCACATGTTAAGGACGTAACGTCCTTTGTTTCTTTTAATATTGTCAAATTCTTGGTATCCATGATGCCAATCATCACATGTTGTTTAGTGATTATTGATGGCGTTTCCAACATCCCTTTGAGTGTGTAAAGTTAGGTAGATTTTTTTTCCATATTAGGGTTTTTTTTAATCAAGTTTGTTGTCAACCTATGGCCTCCATGAAATGCATAACCCTTCTTTAATTTTTCTTATGCACCTTATGTGAGAATCCAAGGTGAGGTTTTTTTGTTTGGTCTCATGGTTGGAAGCAATGTTTCATTATGTTCTTGTACAAGTTCTTGAAAAGGTGACCATGTTTCACATCCTTTTGGAGGTTGTTCACAACACCATGAAATGTGTTTTTGTGTTGCATCATAGCAAAGATGAACTCCATCAAGAAAGGCATCCACTATTTCCATAATGTAATCTCTTGCTAGAAGCATAACCTTGTCCTTGGGGCATTCCTATTTTCTATAACGTAACAGTGGTTAGCAATTTGTGTGTCCCATGCTTCCTTTTAGGTGGTAATGTTGTTGCTTCTTTTGCTACACATTTTTTTTCTTGATATGCATTTGGTAGTTGAATTATTTGTTACTCTACCTCTTTTTTAGTTAGTGTCTTCTTGAACCCAAACTTGAAAAACAACATTTTTTTCATGGTCCTTGATTCCTTCAAGTGTAATTGATACATTAATCTTGTGATTAACAAAAACTAGACTTTATTGTTAAACCTTGTAACTACTTTTCCCACACCACCTAATCACCTTTTAATTATTTTATTGCACAATGATTTATCCTAACCCAAAAATGAATTTTTAATCATGTAATCAAAAATTAATTATTTAGTGCGGGGATAAAGGAGGCCAAGCTGCAATATTCATCTTGTTATGAAAATAATAATATAACAAAATCTGGAAAATCATAGGTGACATGGTCAAATTAAAAATAAGACGCCTAATCATGTCACAATTTTGAAACTAAATGTTTTAAGTTTGCACAAAATTACAATAAATATGTTGAAATACAATAGATTTTGAAACTTCTTGCATTAATAAATACAATTGGACATTGATCAATTACCAAAATTCTAGACTATAAAATCAAGTAGAAATAATTAATGGAAACCATTTTAAATGTTGAATAGACTTTCAATTACACAAAAATAAATAAATTTCAAAGCGTCTTTTGCTTCAAAAATACTATGTTTAAAGTGTTTAAAAATGAATGGAGGTTTGTCCAAGATGTTGGAATGGAGAACAAATCTCAAGTCCAAATGATGCAAATTTTATTTGATCTAAATTCCTCAATTTTTTTTGTTTTATGGAAGAAAAATTACATGTACAAAAAAAGACCCATGTCCCTATAATGTTTTAGGATTTCCTTTGGCCCTTGCAAAGATAGGAGGAACAAGTTATTCTTCAAAAAAATAACATAAACTATTAACTTAGTTGCACATTTGAGGAAGGAAAAAATTAGTATGACCAATATTCATATGTACATTTTATAAAAAGGATGTTGTTAAGAAATAAATGTTAAAGGATAAATCCTATTTAATTAATTTAGAAAGTTTTTTGGTAATTATAAAATTATTCGTAATAGGTAATGCAAGTTGAAACTCTTGTACAATAGATTAATGTTTTTAATTTAAATTTTCAAACATTTTGATTTTTTTCCATTTTGCAACAATATATGAACATCATCCCATACTCCTACATTGTAGGGTTGTCAAAACCAACGTGACACACCCAATTTGCATTGGGTGTCATGTTAGTGTGTGTCCTCACATGTCCATCGCATCCATCAAGATTGTCGCAACCCTAGCCTTGGGTTCGCAACCAAGGCAAGGGTTTGCGAAGGTGCGGGCCAAGTATGAAGCATGGGAGTCACATTTCATGTTCCCGGGAGTGCAAAAGAGTGTGAGGGAATGAACCCTCACACTCCCAAGTGAGCTCTCAATTTGGGAATTGGACTCCCGATGGACTCCTGAATCTTCAGAGAGCGATTGTAGGGGTCAAAATCATTTGGATTCAAAAGTTCCTTATATCATTGAAAATTTCTTAAAACATAGATGTCTAAAATGAGCTTGCATGACCCATTTGGAAACTTAACACATAAGTTATAACCAAAAGAAAGGTCGGGAGTCAAATTGTCAATTTGACTCCCGACCACTAAAAGTCAAGAATCACCCTAATTTCCTTGTGTGCAAGTGGTATGCGACATACCTTTGGAAAGCTCTTGACAAGGGCTACAACTTTGCTTTAGACCTCATTTCAATTAGAGGTTTGCACATAGAGTTATGGGCCCCAAAGTCGCAAAAATCCCAGTTGTGGGAATTTCAAGACTCCCACTTGGGAGTCCCGAGACAAAATGACATTTGGGTGTTGGTCCCATGGTCAGGTACAAAGTATACTATAAAGGGGAAGGTGGTGGCTTCCCCCAAGTTCGGGCCATGGTGAATATTATGGGTGCATGTTTGCTCGTGGTTCATTCGTGCACAAAGTGTTGCAACTACACACTAATTAATTTGTTGTTTGGTTTGTGCAAATCCATGTGAGTAAGTGAAGTGTTTATCAATCTTCCTAGTCCCATCCTAGAGCTCCAGCATGCTCCTCTACCCCCAAAGTGCTACGAACCAAGGAATGCGCCCCAACTCCTTACTCTTCCGTTGTTTTTGCCTCAGACTCACATTTGAATCTATCAAGGAGCTTGAGAGTGCATCAAGGACGGACACAAAAAAATCCTTGGTCACATTCGGGCTACCCCTACTATGATTAATGATTGAAATTGGATTTCAGTCACCTATATATTTTGCAATGACCAAATTATTTTGATTGCGAAGCTTTAAGTGAATGAAATTTTGTAGTCACCATCTTTTTGGTGTGTCACTATGGCCTTGCCATTTACATGAAAGAATATCTTAAGGCAAAAAAAGAATTATGGAATTAAAAATATTTCACCATGCAAAAAATAATCTTCAAGAAAAAATCCTCTAAAAGAAACCAAATTCCAATATATCACAATTCTATCACTAATCCCAAGTTTCAACACAAGCCAAAATATCATCTTTCAAAAATCCTTGTATAAAAATAGACCTACTACATGGGGGCTAAATTTTATTAAGCTATTAAACTGTACAATGAATATAAACACAATATCCTTGCATGGGTTGGCAATCATTTATAAAAAAAATGAAAACCAAAACAAAAGTGTACAAAGTGAATGCCTTGTAAAATTTACATTAAGAAATGTTGCTTTAAATGAATTTTTATTGATTTTTTTCATTATTTAATTTTTATCAATTATAAGAGCATTTATCAATGATAAGTCCAATCATCCATAATTCAAAAACATTAAAAATAGATGAGAACTACTTGTGTAAAATTATGTATGATCATTATATCTTATGTTTACAAAAAACCCATCATCATTATATAACATAAATCTGAAGACAAATTTCAAATGTGTAAAGAAGATGGATTCATAAATCTCAAATTTGATACACATGACAACATGATTCGCTTACAAAATTGGGTTTTATAAAATTCACAAGTTTAAAACATGTCATTTAAAAAAGATCATGCAAATTACACCATATTCCGTATCTAGCAACTATAAATTGTGTATAGTTTTCTTCAATGACATTCTTTAGGTGTAGTCCAATTGTATGGAGGCCCCATCAATTTGTGCACGAGATGTTGAACAATTATTTGTGCCTTTGGATTTGGGTCATACATGTCATGGATCAATTTCCCAAATGACATATTGGTTGAATTGTTCACAAAATATTATGCATCCCAATCATCACCCCATATGACATTTGCCAACTTGCCCACCAAATATGCTTTAGACTTCAAAGTTGCAGTGTGTTGCTTAACCATTGATTGAAGTGAATTTGTAGTTCTTTAATTCGTTATAATCATAAAACAATTTTGGGGCAACCCACCAATGCATTTTTTTTTTGCATTGGTGGCATTTTGCTCATTTGCAAACCCATACAATCATGGCATCACCTCTTGTAAGTGTGCAACTTCGCCCCAATCGCAAACGCCTATGTACACAACATTTGGTTTGTCTTCCAAAAAATGCAACATAATGTTGTCCTTGGACAAGTTGTTGTGCAAAAATTTCACAATGATGTACTACATTCATAATGTTTATGAATGCCCATGCCAATTTCACACAATTTTGTTTAAAGGTGACAAAGCATGTTCACTCTTCCATATATGGTCCCCCTTGCCACAATAAAATACAATTATTAATAATGGGAGAGTACTTCGTGTTGTAATCCAACATTTTTCAAAAAGTTCCCCCATTCCACCACAATGTGTATGCTTCCATGGTTTCTATGTGGGATGGTAAGGAATTTGATGACATTTGGATGTTCACACACGCATGCCAAGGCTCCCACTAATTGTTGTTTATGTGGTTTTTGCTTGTCATCTGTCTTCAATGTCTTCCTCACCAACTCAATTGTGCTTGGGACGCGGTTGAATCTTTTGATTTGCACCTTTCACAACACACAATAACCACTTTGATTGTTTCCACCCAAAAATGGGAACACATTTGTTGTGCTTGGAATCCATACCACACCACAACTTCCAATTTGGGTTAGAAAGTTTTGAATGCCTTCTTCCATCCATGGTGCAAGTTTCATCTTTTTTTTAAACCAATTCTTCGAAATTTTGGCCCACCATGAATTTTTTTCCCACAAGCTTGCCACCTTCATGGTCCAATGCACCTTGTCCTTTTGTGGATAAAGGACATCAAACCATTGCAACAAGTTTGTGGCTAAATTCGAAAATTTGCATTCAAACCATTCCAAAAATTGAAAATCCGAAACTTAGTGTACTACAAGGATCCATCTAATTATGCCAAAAACTTATGCTCCATGACCTACTTATACCTCTTTGGGCTAGTTCCTTGCTTGCTCACAAAAGCATTGTTAAGATATGCCATTGTGTGCTCCATAAAAATGTCATGACAATTTCCTGGAATCATTGTGTGGTGATTTGTTTATGATCATTGTTTTCAAGCTTTTGATGTTTTCGGGTTTGCATTGATGAAATGCTCTTCCCGCTAGATATTTCTATAATCCCTCACTTATGCATGGTTGAAGGTGGGTCGTTCAAAGGTCTAGGGGGGTAAATCCCAAATGATGTGTGGGATAACCTGTTTCATGGGTTTTGGTCAAATTGACCGCCCGATGGTTGTCCGTTCAGGTTTGGTCTGTTCAATGGTAATCTATCCAATTATCCACTTGACAACATCATTCAATTTTTGGATGTCAAAAAATCCAAGGTCTTTCCAATCACTAATTGTTAAAAACAATTCAAGTCTTGAAAAGCCAAGATTCAATGTGTTCTAAAATTTTCGTAAAATGTGAAAAAAATAGCCCTTCATCAAGGACTTGATTAGTTCAACTCACCCAAGGTTCCACATAATGGATATAATGGCGCAACCAAAGACATAAAACCCAAATGAGAACAAAGGTGTGAAAAAATGAATCATGGATTGGATTTAAAAACTCATATGCCCTCAAAAAACCACTTCCAAAATTGGTCACCATTGAATGATTGAAACAAAATCGGTCACCACTTGACAATTCCTGAACGGTGATCGAAAATGCTAACATATCCATTTGCAACAACCGAAATACATAACTACCATATGATGGCAACCAAATTTAGTTAAATGCCACTGGATGGCGATTGAATTTAGTTACCATGTGATTATGGCAATCAAAAACCTTTTGGTCGCCACCCGCATGTGGCGAACGAAAGATTTTCAATCGCCATAGTTGTGTGACAACCAAAAGGTTTTTAATCACCATGGTTGTGTGGCAACCAAAAACCTTTCAGTTGCTACAATGTCTTTCCCCTCCCCCCACCCCTTGTTTTTTGTCCCTTTTTCACTCTCTCCCCTTGATGGTGATCGAAACCCTGTTGGTTGCCATCTTGTGTGATCCTTTCATTAAAAAATGGGGTTATTGATGAAAATCCATTGGGAACTTAAATGGAATATGTTGGGAACAAATGGAAAAATAGAAAATAATCATTCATTGTTGGGAATGGAATTTGATGCAATTTCATAACACACCTATATAATCACAATTATATGTTTTCCATTCATTCCAATCACATTGTCATCAATGAGGTTCAATAATCAATAATTATGGGCCATAACTAATCATTCAATTCATTCTTCAATTGTAAAACTTTACATATGACTATAATTAACTAGGTTTACATTAATTGTGATGAACTTTTAGGTGAAACAACTTGTTTGCCCATATTGTTGTATAATCGCTACGATCTATAATCTCTTCTATTATTACTTTCCCCAATATCAATGCCACATTGTCAACTAACACAATTTCCCATCCCAATGGGTTCCCCATTCAAAATTACATCCAACCCAAGAAAATTAGTTATTTCATTGAACATTGCAACCGTGTGAAGAGATATTGTAGATAATAATGCAACGACAATGTCATCTTTCAAACGTGGCCTTTCATTAGTCTCCTCCAATGTCAAGTTGGCTTGGTATTTAGTTTAAAGATCGCTTATGATGAACCCCTGCCCGATCTCTTCCCTCGTCATGTTGTACCAAGCATGTTTTGAATTTAGACCATATTCAAACTTGTTGGTTTTTTGGTTATACCACCTTCGAAACATTTGATAAAACCAATGACATTGTGTATCGATCATTGATGGGTACAACAATTCACATGCCTTCTAAATCATGGATTTGTCATATTGCCATTTGTCGTATTAATTCTCCCATGTAATAATAGACATGCCAACATTCCAAATTTATTTTATGTTTGCACCCCATGCTTATGGCCTATTGGGTGTGTTAAACCTATTATATTCCCACTATTGTGGCATGGCCGTTCAAAAACTAAATTGTTCATATAAGCATTGATGAAATGGGCCCTACATTGATGTGTGGGCCACAAGAGTTCCCCTGTTTTTTATGACATGGTGGTGACATATTCCCAATTGAATTCAGGATGCGTCACTTAATTTATGTTTGCATTTTTTGTCACATTGGGTAAATTGTAAATAAACGTCTTGTATGTCCTAGGCCCTGATGTCAAATTGCATGATCAAAACCTCCCATTTTCACGATATTATACTTACATTCTTATAGGCTCTGCCTCCATCTACGTAGCTCAAGATACTGCCAAAGTACATGCTAGATGCATGTGGTTTGAGTTTTGTTTGGTCGCTTTCACAAACGTTTAACATCTCTCTGATATTATTCCTTCATATTAATCAACATTTGATGGTATTGTTCAATGTCTTTCACAAAATTTAAACATTTTTTTTCCACCTTAGTGGCCCTTACAAATGCCTCTTGCAGTGCATGTTGCTAAGAGGCAACATCTTGTTCTAGCCCAAGACACTTTGCTTGGCATGTAGTTAATTCTTCACACAATGCATCGCATTTTGATGTCACCTCCCAAAGTTGCATATGCATTACACCCATTTCCTTTCACAACGACTCCAAAACATGTTCTACAATGTCAACCCAGCTTATGGAATACAATATGCTAGTGTTAAGGGTTTTTTCTATTCCTTTAAATCTTACATGCTCTTTTATATTTTTTAATTATAGTTTATTGAAATTATTAACAAGCATGGTTTTTTTCTCCAATTTAAAATATCAAAACACAAGAAGCATAAAAATCTGTTACTTATTCATCAAGAACAAATTGTTTTAAGTTTTGCATTCCAAAGAATAGAAAGGAAAAGCTTCAAAGAAAATCAAAGTATAAACTGGTTCAAAACACAAAAACTCTTTAAGAGTTACAAATAAATAAAAATTCTTAGATCTAACTCTAAGTCCTTTTATTTGTACCAACTCATAATGTTGTTTTTTTATAAAAAATCATTAACTAATACAAACTTCAAAATCAAAATAACAAAATTATTGGTTACAGTTTAAATCAACTTGTTCTATTAACAATTGATTATTGTAATAGACCGGTTAGTGGTTCATATAACAAACTGGTTAACTTAAGACTTGTTGTCCAAAAATGAAAATAGTCTTAAAATTATAATGCCTCACTAGTTACCAATTGGTTTAACTAGGTACTATATACATATTGAAAAAATGGGTTAGCATTACCTCCCCTTGAAAACCAAACTTTGTCTTCAAAATTAATCACCTATATTGCCTATTTAACTCCTACAATTAAATCATCAACAAGTTGTTCACCTATGGTATCAACAGGTTCATCCAAATGAACTAGTTGAAATTTTATTCTCTAAGCAACAAATTTGTCCTTCAGTATTATATTTGGAGTCTTGAAAATTTCAAAGGCATGAGCAATAAGGTCAATCAAAGTAACCTCTTCACCTATTCCAATATCTGGTATAATTAATGGTATGGGTTTTGGAGTGACATGTTATTCCAATGCTTCTACTTGAGTATTAACAACTACAATAGATACTTCCATAGGTTTTGTGGCCAAAGGCAAAGTACAAGAAACAATGGCTAGCTTTGCTCCTCTTCTAATGGGTTCAAATTCCTCAGTAGTAGTGACAACAGGTTCACTTTGAGAACTCGTAGCTACAGTTGTTGCTTGCACATGTGAATTTAAAAAAAAAAAAAAAAACATGTACCTCAACTAGTTTACAAGTAAGTCGGTCGCATTTATAACATTCAAATTGTAATTGGTATGCAACTAATTCATTCATGTAGTTTTCTTCATATGTATGAATAATCTCCAAACCATCTTGGATTTGTTCTTCCATAATCTCTTGTACAACTTGCCACCATTCCTTCCATTTCGAGTTATTATCAGCCAATGTTTGCTCTTGTACCTTAAGCAAGGCATTGTCCAAAAAACATTCCTCAAACTCCTTCAACCAGTTATCCATGTATGTGGTTTGAAAAACTTTATCCAACACTTTATGAAGTGTTTCCAATTCGCCCTTCAATTATTGGATCTATATTCAAAGTTCATGGGTACAATTCTCCATGTTAATGTTGATTTCCGTTAATTTTTCCCTTTGTTGTAAACATGTATTCTCCAACTCCAACAAATTCTTCTCCTGTTGTACACTAATGGTTTCCATCTTACCATAATATTTTATTAATCAGTCAAAATCAGTATGTAGGGTCTTTAGGTCATTACGAGTTTTAAAATGAGCTTGGTTTAAATCATTGTATTCCAATTATAGGGCTTTAGCCTTCTTGATTGCCCTTTCAACTTCAAAACGTTTTGCAACTAGATATTTATTCTTTGCTTGTAATTTAAGGAGCTAGGTTTTCACAATAGTTAAGTCCTTATCTCTATTTTACATGGTTTGTTTATGACTAACTAGTTTAAGCAATAGGCATGTAACTGGTTGTTGGTGTCCTCTAATAGGTTTTCAGTAGTATTATATTTGGTTTTTATATCAGTTAAGTTGTCAACTATCTGAAGCTAGGTCTAGGCAACTAGGGTTATTTGCTTAAAGAAAGTGTAACATGTTTTAAACTGTTGTGTTGAACATAGGTTTTTGATGTTTCAAGAAAAATACAAACAAGTCTAAGCTAAACTAGTTCAACAAGTTTAGGTTGAATTAGTTGAACTAATTCTGTCCTTATTCATAACGGCTTACTGTTTTGTTTTATAGGAAAATAAGTTTTTTGAATACGTAAAGGTTCTTGATTTGGTACATGTTCACAGTCAAGTTCATTTTAATCTTCCAAGAATTGGTCACTTTCCGTCCTTATCAATTTGTCGTGTAGTGACATTAGCTTCCATGTCTTCATCACCTCCCTCCATAATCATGATTCGTTGATGGGTGCGAGGTTTTTTTTTCAATGGTAAACTAGTTGGTTCTTGATTCAACTAGTCCTTGGGTGTTGACGGTTCAATTTGTATTTTAATTTGTTGTGAATGTCAAACTGGTCGTGGCAATTTGTTAGTTAAACATACTAACCATTGTTCACTAATGAATCGCTCCTTAGTTAGAACCTCATGAGAAGGTTCCCTATATTGTTATGTAACAATCTTTTTTTTCTCTCCTTCTTGAACTAGTCTAGTTTTGGAGAATCAATAGGCATATCCTCATCTAACAAGGGAAACCAATTTTGTAAACAAGACTTCTATAACTAGTCCAAAGTAATAGGTTGTTGCCTTCATGTTAGGTGTTGCTAACCTTGTTGCGATCTACTTTTGGTGCTTAGTCCATAGGGTTAGTTCTATTGACATTTGTGTCAACATGTAATGGAACACTAGTTGATTTTCTTTCCCTTGTTTGCCAAATCCAGAGTGATGGCAATATGGTTATTGAAATAGGCTACCTTTCTAGTTGGTAAATGATTTGTAGGATTGCTACAAACCTAGCATGGTACTCCTCTTTCATCCGAATGACATTCCATTGTTATTTATTGACAAATGCATTCGATCCAACTATGTTTTTAAAAGCAACTTAAGCTTATTTTACCAACACATTTGTTACGTCAATCATTCCTTTAATGTTAATGCCAAATTGTTGATTGATTAACGCTTGGTCAATGGTGATTTTCTCACCACAAACAAATCATTTGAATGCGTCCATCCTTTGTGGACTCCCAAGTATGCAAGAATTCCTCCAAGAGGTCCAATCATGGTATTATTTAATGAATGGCAAACAAGCCACCCAAATTGGCTCACTTTCCCACTTTTGTTCTTTGGATCCCACCCATATCCACTATAACATTTTTTGAATTTCCTTTGTTCCAGCAAGTGCTCACTTTCGAGTTAATGAACTACCCTTTTCCTTCTATTCCTTTCCCTTATGCCTCATCATGTACTTGGACCGGGCCTTGGTAGGTACATCAATAGGTATGTTAAAAGAATCAACTTCTACGTCAAAGAATCCTCCTTCAACCAGTACTAATGAAAAATCTGTTAGTTGCTTAATTTCAATAGGTTGCTCAACTTCTTCTTCTTCCTCTATAGCCCTTCTTTCCACTTGTTCTTCCTCCTCATAATCACTATTTATGACAAATGTAAATGTAGGAGGTGAAAATTGTCTTTAAAGACCTCGTAATGTTTCTTCAAGTCCTTCTCCCACAATAATAACACGTTTAAAGGCTTCAAAACTTTTAGGTTCTATGTTTTTTTCTTTTCTAAAATTCTCACAAAATATAGGAGGTGGCCTTGTTGCAAGTGGTTCAATGTAAATTGTTCCAGTTGTTATAAAAGTTTCCTCTTTAAGTCTCTGCAATTATCTTTCCTCTACCTCTTTCTCTTCTTTTTCTCTTCTCAACTTTACCTCCCTTTTGCTTGCTCTTTCTTTCAACTAATCCAAGGCACTCATTGCCTCATTTTGGTGTTGCAAAAGATAAAAAGGAATCCAAAATGAAAAAATGAAAATACACTCCAAGGGGCACATTGATTCTTTGTATTACAGTTGTAAAGCAAAAAGTGGTAGCATTTGGAGAATGACGCAACTTTTAGGGGCATACTTGCCTTAAGAAGTTGACACCTATAATTAGGTTTATTGAAATATCATTACTTTGAGTGGAATTAAGGCTAACAAGTTGGTTCCCAACTAGTTGCCTTGTCAACATGTCACTAATATTCATTTGAACAACTCTAGTTTAAACAAATAATTATCTATTCTTCTTTTAGTGAAGTGGTTTGTTGTCAAACCTCTAATGTTAGATTGAATTAGTTCTTTGACGAATAGGTTACCATAATGGTTTATCTCAATCGATTCCTCATTTGACAAGTTATTAGAATGGGGTACCTCAACCTATTGTTTGGTGAACAAGTTGTCAAAATGGGTTACCTTAATTGGTTCTTCTAATAAAAAATCATTAAGCTTAGTTAAGTTTAAACAAGTATAAATGTTCGATCTTCCATAAACCTATAAGGTTTCAACTTGTTGTTGTTAACTAGTATTGGATTACAATCTAAATTATTGATAGTCACCAATAGTACTATATTGTTTAGTATAATATTGGGTCCTATATGGTCTAAACCTTCATTTTTGAAACTTAGGGGTATGTGTTTTAACAACCCCTAGAAACCATAAAACATAATTTTCAAACTTGTATCGTGTCTCAATGTACCGATTTTGAGACCATAATGAATGGTTCCACTAATTAGAAGCTATTAGGTCTTTTGCTACTAATCGGTTCTTTTGTAGTTTCTCTAGTTCTAATAGGTGACTAGTTAGAAATTTAATAGGTTTTGGATCATAGATCTGCCCCAACTTGGATGCTGACATGTATTTTATAAGGAATAATGGGTGTAATATGTAGACACGTTAAAATGGAGTGTGACTTGTTCCAACCTTAAAAACATTTCTATAAGAGAATAAAATTGTGGACATGTATTCATCCTAGTCATTTCAATTCCCATTCACCATTTTCAGGAGCAACATACCAAAGACTTTGTTAGTAGATTTGGCTTATCCATTCCCTTATGGATAATAGATTGTAGAGCTAATATGTCTCAAAATAAAATGATTGGTTAAATAACAAATAACATTGTTAATGAAATGGGTACCTTGATATGTCACAATGATAAATGGATAGCCAAACCGAGTGAGAATATGGTCATATAATTTTTTTGCAATAATAGTAGTTGTATTAATGCGCAAAGCTCTGGCCTCCACCCACTATGTGGCATAATTGGTACCAACTAAAATGTACGGTTACTAGAAAAATGACTCGTCGATTTAATGGGTCCGATGAAACCCAATCCCCATTTTTTAAAATGTTATTTAGGCAGAGTAGTAATTAATTTTGCCATATTTTGTGCTAACATGTTACCTATTCATTGGCACAAATCATAGGTTCGACATAATTCATGAACATTTATGTTCATGGTTGGCCACCAATAATCAACATCAAGGATCTTCTTCATTGTGATGTCTGAAGAAAAAATGTCCACCAATTCCACTATGTAGTTCCTATAGTATAGTTAACACTTGTTTAAGTTGTAAAACACAATGAAACTTGTTGTCTTGTCTAAATTTGTAAAGTACTCCATTTTGTAACACAAACAATTTAATTTTTTGAGCTAAATATTGTCTTTGTGAAATTGTAAATCTCTCTAGCATCATTCCCTCTAACATGTAATCATAAATATTTTGTAACCATTTTGGCTGTATAGTGAACATGTGAACATCAGTGGTTTCATCAGGTACACCAACCGATTCTGTTTGATTGGGCAATCTACTTAATGCATTTGCCATCAAATGGGATCTACTAGGCTTATAGACAATTTTGAAGTCATATTCCAAGAATAACAATAACCACCTAGCTATTATGCTAGAAACTTGTGGCTTATTGACTAGGTACACAAGGGTGATGTGGTCGACATAAAATACAAACCGAGTACCAAATAAGTAATCTTTGGATTTGTGTAAAGCATAGACCATAGCTAGGGTTTCCTTCTTAGTAACAATATAGTTTCACTCAATTGAGTTTCACAATCTAGAGGCATACATATCTAACAACATTATAAACAATGCATGAAAAATAGATTTCAAAAAATAGGTACCCGTTGATTACCTTATACCGAGAGCAAGTTGAGCTCCAAAAGATCAAGATCATATTGTCTTTGAGATAACCATGTATGACTCTTCTATCAACTTGTTAAAGGTATGGTCCACCTTAGTCATAAAAGGGATAAATCTAACATTAATAACCAGAGAATTAGTTGTTGATTTCTATATAACATTATAACTATACAACAAGTAATTCTACTTATTTACATGCGCTAGAAGAACAAACTAGATTGCTATAATTAATACATTCTAACAAATATGTAGGTAGGTGTATTGGCCATTTACCTGCCTATAACTACACCTATGTGCCTAGCTAGCTTACCCATCTACATGTACAATTACTTGTTGTGTACTTAAATAGATAGCCTAATTTAACATGCCTACCTAACTATTACATAGGAAAATAAATGGTAGGAAAGTAATAATAATTATCTTACATAGTTTTAAAACAACCTACATATTAAGCAAGTAGGCCTAGTTTAATTAATTAATTAGGTTACTTACCTAGCTAATAATATCTAGCTATCATAACCTATTTTAGGTAGTAGCCTAACCTATATTAGCCTGAAGGTAGTAACATAACCTAGGTGGCACAATGTGATAAGCTATTACCCAGGCACCTAGGTAGTAGCTTGACTTAGCTTAACCAAAATAACAAATAGGATGTCCCATTTGATTATAAACCTATAGGCCATTTTTATTATGGATGTCAATTTTGTTTGTTGAACTTAACTAAATGTCATTTGATTAAAAACCCATAAATCATCTTGAAAATTTAATATTTAATTTTAAAATTTTAACCTACAAGGACTTAGGTAATAACAAATCCTAAAAAAATTAAATACATACAACCAATTAATCTATCTAAAACATAATACTCACCTAGCACTAGTCCCAACCTAAATTAACATGATTGCACCATGTGGATGGTAAATATTAACTAATCATCACTCCCGTGATAGCAAGAATGACAACTACTTGATTTTGAATCCATACTAGTGTAATTTGATTCTTGTATTGTAATACTAAAAAGTACTTATTTTACCCCGAGTTTGAAATCCAACTTTCATTAAAAGTTTGGATTTTAATTGAATTTATGGTGAGTAAAATCATTCAAAACACTACTACATATTGTGCCTTTTTGCGAAGGGCCAAACCAAAAATCTGAAGGTTTTGCGAAAGAAAAAAAAAACGTGAAGGGTTTGCAAAGGAAAAAAAACTTGCCACATTTGCGATGCCTTCCGCATCGCAACTTGTGGCGCAACAATCATCGCAAATATATAATGAACCTTTAATCATCGTAGCACTTTTGCGAGATTCACGACAAACAAAACTTTGCGATCCGCTCAACGCATGTCCCTCGTAGCGATATTCCATTCTTCGCAAAGTGTATTCATACTCAACACATCGCAATCTTTACCGTATACAG
>Ga0209208_10000625_pt1 | contig 46756 bp, 37 predicted proteins | sample S1TSphfallax_3_FD_187694 | JGI IMG/M metagenome (GOLD analysis project Ga0209208, IMG submission 187694) | Host-associated microbial communities from peat moss isolated from Minnesota, USA - S1T2_Fd - Sphagnum fallax MG (SPAdes) (version 2) | ecosystem: Host-associated > Plants > Peat moss >...
CCCTATGCTACAGGAGTTGAAAATGGTGATCATCATGGTAGGCTATGATATGAATAATTATTTCATCACATTATTGTAGTGCACTTTTGTAGGCATTTTTAGTATTTTTCATGAGAGATGTTTCAATATTTAGTGTATTATTTGACAATAATGACCATAGGGCTAAGGGTAATATAGAAGTCCTAGATTCTAATCCACTTCTCAAAGAAGAAGGTTTTTGCTTAATAATGTGACTACAATTTTTCTATCTGGTTAGTTAGGTCCCACACACCAGTTGAATATTATTATTTTCTGTTGCAATTTATTAATTTTCTTTGTAAAATTTGTATATACTCTCTCTCCCCCCCCCCAAAAAGTACAAAAAGGTTATATTTATAGAAAAAAATCTCCAATTTCTTTTTTTTTAAATTTTGAGCAAAACATTTTACCTCCATATGATGGTAATGCTTCAAGAATGCATGTTACCGTTCTAAGCGGCAAAGCGGTAAAGTGGCAAAGCTGTAAAGCGTCAAGCGGTATACCACCGTCTCTCTCGTCCCGGTCTTCCGCGCCGTGTCTCGTCTTTCTCGTCTCACGCTCTCTCTCGCGCGCGCGCTCTTGTCGTCTCTTCTGCGGTTGCTCGATTTTTCGCTTTTGTTTCCGCTTGCTGGAGAAACAATATAAACACTTCACGCGCTCAGGTTACGCAGTAGCCGTGGCCATTTTCTCACGAAGCGAAGCATATCGGACTTCCCTTCCAACCTTTTTTGCTTCGCGGATCAGTGGGGTTTCTCTTTCTCTCTCTGTCTCTGTCTCTGTCTCTCTCGGTGCTATTTCCCCCATGATGCGGAGCCGCTGGGAGCTTATGGATGCTTCTGTAGCGTGCGGCCGCCCAGATCTGCCTCCCCGCTGTGCGACTGACGAGTTTTGATAGTTCTTTTGGTAGAAGTTTTTCTTTTTTCTTTTTTGGTTTTCGTTTTTTTCCTTTAGGGCCGGGGCCTGGGAGTTCGGAGGGGAGAGTTTCGTTTTGTTTTTGTTGCGCTTTCCGTTTGTTGTAGCGTATTATTACGGAACAAACGGTTTGTTGGATTCTATTATTATGGAGGGGGCTTCCGTGTCGACTAATCCTCGAACTGTCGAGGAAGTCTTCAAGGACTTCAAGGGACGACGAGCCGGGATGTTGAAGGCGCTGACATCAGGTAATGTCGGATTGCATGTCGTGTTTGTTGTTTGCTGTTTGTTTGCTGTTTACTATATATGTTTGTTTTGAAGCTTGCATGCATGTTGGAACAGTTTTCTGCCAGGATTGACGACAGTCCTTCGTGGGCTCTTGGTGACACCTAACGAAGTCTTTTGTTTCTTTTGCGCTTTTCCTGGTTGCAACATAATACAGCAAGAGCTGAAAACTGCAATAGATATGCCGTCTCTAGGTCGTCTTCGACTTCCATGACCTAGACATTTCTGCATCATAACATGTCCTCCTTTCTGATTTTGCTTCTTCTTGTGGATGCAGACGTGGAAGATTTTTATCGGCAGTGTGATCCAGGTAGATTGATTTTCAACACATGTTCTTCTTCTCACGGTTCTTGTCTCTTTGTGTTTCTTTAGAGTTGTCTGGCAGGCTTTCAAGTCAAACAGCTTAAGCTTTTTTGCACTCGTACGGTGAGTGCTTAGCAGGGCGGAAAGAACACCAGAGTTTGTGAAAGAGTGCAGAGGTTCTCGTTTCTTTCTGGTCTAGAAGCTCCAATAAAACGAACCCTTAGTATTTTAACATCTTTCGCAAGTTGCTAGTGCCTTTGTCAAAAAGGAGAGTGGGCCTCTAAGGACTCCAGTTCATGACAAGCCCTGAATGCTCAAGAAGCATGGTGCAATTTTTTCTATGTGATATTCCATGATTATGTCCCTAGTGTTGTGAATGGCCTCAGAAGTTGTTTGAAATGTGGCATTTAAGCAATGGATTGCAAGACATTCTTTTGGAAGACAGGGTATTGAGAATTCTTTAGTGGGTGTGGAGGGAGCAGACAGCAGGTCATTTTTGATGAGGTGTTTTTTGATCCAAACTGGAATGTGCAGAAAAGGAGAACTTGTGTCTGTATGGCTTTTCTGATGAGGCTTGGGAGGTAAACCTACCAGCAGAGGAGGTCCCTCCAGAGCTTCCTGAACCTGCACTGGGAATCAACTTTGCAAGAGATGGCATGCAACGCAAGGATTGGTTGTCTCTAGTGGCTGTGCATAGTGATGCCTGGCTTCTAGCTGTTGCATTCTACTATGGTGCTCGATTTGACAAAAATGACAGGTAAGGCATTGGTAGCACTTGCATCCGGCTATCAATTCCTATGCTTCAAATTTTGAGTAAAGGTGTGTGCATGATGATGCAGTCTGCAATTTAGGGGGATTCCAGGATCAGTGGCAGCTAGGTTATTGTGCTTGCACAGCAGTTTTGACATGATGGTGGGTCTGATGAGGCATGAATGAAGGGAGTATCATGCTTATGAAGAGCAAAAAGAAGTGTCATTCTGATGGGTGTCTTTGTTAACATTCCAAAGGGGTGTTAGTCAGCCTGCTTGTTGAAATAGTGGAAGAGTCAACCTTGTAAACTTTGTGTCAATGGATTATTATAGGGGAATTGCAGGATGTAAGCAAATGACATGGCATTGGAAAACTCTGATTGTGCCATGTTTCTCACAGAGCATTGTGTGGGCATGAACACAGGAAGCGACTTTTCAACATGATTAATGAACTCCCAACTGTATTTGATGTTGTGACCGGAAAGAAGCCTGTGAAGGAAAAACCTGTTGTCAACAACAATGCAGGGAGCAAACCCAAGGCTGCTGTAGGGAAAGTGGTAAGACATTTTCTGTTGTGGACCCATGTATCTTCTGTTGTTGCTGTGTGTTCATTTCTCTAGCTTTGATTAGGCTCTTTTTTGTTTCTGTGATGAATGTTGTCTCTTGCTAGTTGTATTACCTATAGTTCTATTTCCCTTGATCTCACTGTACTGCAGCCCTTCACACATGATTGAACAATGAATCCACACCCTTGTTAGACAGGATTCTAGAGTTGTCATTAAAATGAAATTGAAATTATCTTGACAATTTCAGTGGTCTCCTTCATGTTCTGAAGTTTAGTGTCATGTTGGATGTCAATTCAGCAGCGGGCACCTGAACCACAGTCCAAACCCTCAAAACCACCTCCCCCTCCCCCTCCCCCCAAGGACGATGAAGACACTCTTGATGATGAGGATGAGGAGGAGCATGGCGACACCTACTGTGGAAGTTGTGGAGGGAACTATACTGCTGATGAGTTTTGGATAGGGTGTGACATTTGTGAGAAATGGTTTCATGGCAAGTGTGTGAAGATCACCCCTGCAAGAGCAGAACACATTAAGCAGTACAAATGTCCCTCTTGCAGTAACAAAAGGGCACGCACATAATGTATCAGGCTGCAGTGTTTCTGTAGCCTTAGCTTATCACTGTAGCCACTCTTGGGTACATCCTGCATTTCCTTACTCTTTGCTACTAGATGTAGGCAGCTGCAGGGATGCACTGTGTGGCTACAAAATTTGTAGTCCATCACTATCAGGAAGGGGATTGGAGAAAGTCTGTTCCAGGTTCAAGGAACATGTCCCATTCTCTGGTGACCACATAGTTACAAGGTATCTTTGTTATGGGGCCTGAAGGTACTGTGGACCTTCTTATGTGCATAGTTCCTTGAAGTTGGCACATACTATTGGTTTGTTTATCTTGCAGACTTGCTTTGATTTGTGGTGCACTTGAGGTCTGTGTTTCGTTACTTGTTTGTTACTGCTGCTCAAGAAGGAAGCATGTCATGAAGTGATTAACCCTTGATAGAAGCTTGAGGTGAGCCAGAACTGTGCAACATACTCCCACATGACAGCTGCTACCTATCAGGTGAACCCAGGTCTTGGTTAGCATGAACTGTGATGCAGAACTGCTGTCTCTTCCTGCACAAGCTGACAAAGTGCATGCAAGATATGGCAATTCTGTCATACTTACATTGGTGGGTGTGGTACAGGCTGTAAGCCCTGGATGAGAGTGTTGTGTGAGTGAAGATATCATTTCTCTTTCAAATATCCATCTCTGAAACACATTTTTTCTGTTGTTGGAAATACCTGAAAAACTTGGACTATGCAGATTTGGAAAGGACAAGTTTACCCAAAACTTGAATGCATCCTTTCTTATCAGGTCATATTCAGGTCTGATTTCAAACCATTGAATGCATCTTTTCAATGCCCATTAACAGTTCTGGTTTCAAGCAATTGAATGCATCTTCTGTGTATCTGTATACAGTTGTCATTTCTTATTTTTCACTGTCAGTTGATTACTGATCAGTTGTGTTGTAAATGTGAGCAGCATATGTGTTGTTGCCACTCTTAAACCCAAGACCATTTTTTTTTTGCATTTGCAAGTGAGAAGAGGGAAGTAGTCCCTTTTGCCTCTTTTTTCCTCAAAGGTTGCATGGAATGCTGATTGATTGGATTTTTCCCCTATTTTTTGGCAGTTTGTTTCTAAATTGGTTTATGGGAGCTTGAGAGAATGATATAATTGATGGTATTTGATTGTTTTGATGTTGATTTTATTTTGTTTATGAATTATTTCTGTTCGTATTTATAACGTTTGTTCATGTTGGATTTACTTGACCTTGAAACCAAGCCTTGAATCCTAAATAAAATGATCCATATTAGTCAGTACAAAGATTGCTTAGACTCTTCAATGCATTGGTAAAGAAGGTACAATGCAAAAACAAGTCTAGACAACAATATGGATGTCAAGAGGGGGATGTGGAGCTGCTATTTTGACAAAACAGCTTCACGTGCAATAGAATCAATTATTAGAGCCAGAGCTTATTCAATTCATTATGTTTGTTTTTTTTCTGTCTATTGCAAATTACATTGGATTGTGGAAGAGCAAACATGTGTTTGTGGAGAATTTTCACTTGCAAATCCCAAGAGGGCTGATCAAAAGCATGGCAAAGTGTGGGGACAGTACACCAAGTGTAAAAGATGTTCTGGGAATGGATTGTGATAAATGTTCATTTTGTAGTTTAAAATTGTGTATTGATCTAGTACAAAATTTGTACTAGATTGACACTCAACACCATCAAAACTAATAAAGTTACACATGTATGAACATTCACACCAATGCAGTTTGATGTCAAAGTTTATGTTTCTCATTTTGTGTTTTGGGTTTGGAATCATTTATACTGAACAAATTCAGTTTGACATACCAAAAGATGAAAATCTGATGCCTAAAGTTCAACACTTATATGTCAATTTGAGTCAGTAGATGCTGTTAGGGTTAATACATTTGCACAAGATGCAATGCTTATATAGGCACTACACAATAGAATGATTACTTTTGATTGGCCCAGTACAATGATTGGCATAAGTGATTGATTTTAAATGGACTCTCACCAAATAGTGTTCTATTTTTCATGTTTATGGATGGGGATTAGGAAGTATATTGACATCATGTTGGTGGACTTGGTCATAGTACTTACAATTATAATGGCATAACAGATATCTGAGCAGGAATGGGTGTTGAATATGCTGGACACATGCAAGACATTTGAGGACCTACACAATTCATTGGGTGGGTGGTAGCATTTAAAATGGAGCTACATTTGTCACAAAAGGTTTTAGAGCCAGGCAATGTAAAAAAAGCCTTTGAGGTTTGAAGTTTGTGCTAATTTATCAATCAACATTTCAAAGACTGGAGGAAGCCATAGTGCTCCATGAAAAACAAGGATTCTTCATTCCACAGCCCACAGTTGCAGAACTGGAATGTAAGATTCTGGCATGGCACTTCAATTTTGGCAACACGCAAGGAACCCTCAAGCTTGAGGAAAACAAACACACTTTCACATTTCCTTGCTGACATACTTCTGCAGTCTCATTATTTGTGTTCCATGCCTTCTGGGTCTCATCTCTTATATAGAACTTTTCTAAGGATTCAAACGAAACACATGGTACTAAATTAGATTTCACTCACAAGAGATTATCAGAGGTTTGGGAAATGAAAACCAGACCTTATCTTCCTCAAAGTCTGTCATCAGGTGTGAAGTTCCTTGAGGAGAACTTCAAGCCTTTTCATCATTTTATTGAGAGATTTGACATATTCAGATCATTCATTACTTGGAGATCCATCTTCAGTCTCTACAACAATGGAACTTGACATTCAAAGCTTCAAGTGTTAACAGCCATTCAAGGCTGAAAACCTTCTTACCCACTGGTGTTTTTTTGTTGCCCTCATCACCTACAGAATCAGTTTGGAACTGAAGTAATCACACCCAATTGGAGTGAAATTTTCAATAACCAATAGCCAATGTGGCAAGGACATTTTTTTGTCATGCTGTTGTCAGACGAGTTCTAAAGAGTTCTGAAACGTCAGATTTGGACAATTGTAATGGGGACCATTGCAAGTGCAACTGGTGATATCTGCAACATGTGGGTCCTCAAACAGTGCCCACCACGATTACCCATCTCAATGCTGTAGCAGAAACCCAGGTAGCCGTGAAGCAAGAATTAAAAGAAGTTCATGTTTGCTAAGTTTGAGTAAAATCTGCAAGTTTTGTGGTTGTAGACTGGCTGGGTTGAGTCGCACAGCAGCTTCCACCAATTGACCTCTCAGCAACTGAGAGAGAACAAGACCAGTCGCAGCCATACACTCCCTGTAGAGAGGAAGATAGGCAATAGCAAGTTGCAATTGCAAAGGAAGCTCTTGCAAGTGCAACGGGGAAGAACTCCTCTTCAGTACCCGCATGATGTTCAAATAATGAGCTTCTCCTAATGCTCGACCCTTCCTAAAGGCCTCTTCAGACCATTCGTTCCTCAAAAATGCTCGTAATTCCAAGCTGATTGCCTCATCATTTGACTTTGCAGTTGTGTCAGCGATTCGATATGTTGCCTCTGTGTTGTTCAAGAAATTTGCTTGAAGGAGGAAAGCTATGCCCTGGAGAGAGCCACCTGAGCGCTCGCCTGCTGTCTGAAGAAATTCAGACAACAATCATCAATTTTGAAGAAGAAAGTAGTTATATGAAACAAAACATACATCCAGTAATTCCCATCCACCACCACGAGATGTAGGAAAATGAGAAAAAACACAAAACACTCATGATAGAAACTCAAATCAACGTGCAAGAAAATACCTTAAGGATTTCAGCACCTAATGTCTGTAGTACATGATGAGGAACATGACTAAGAAGATATGCAACTATGTTGACATGGCTGCGGGAAGCTGCTGCAGTGAGTGCCAAACAGAGCTCCATATCTTTGCAATCTCTCTCCACAAACCATTGCACAACCTGCATCACCTTTCAATTCCTTATATATCTCCATTCTGGGTTGGCAAATTCATGATACATTCTTCCAGTAAAATCTGTTTCAACAGATTGTACAAAACTATGCTTCTTTGTGAACAAGCCCAAAAAATCATTTACAATACATAACAGAATCTCGGAAACATTTTGTCACAAATATCTGCATCACATATAAAAGGGACTCAATTGTGTATCTCCAACTAAGTCTACCAAGAACACTACAGAGAACCAAAAAAATCACAATCAGTTGTCATTGTCTGCTGACCTCCATGTAACCTCTTTCAGCAGCTCTCATGAGAGGTCCTAAGAAGGCCTCTGCATTGCCATCATCCACCAGACATTCCATTGTCCCAATTTTGCCATGGTGTGATGCAAATCCTAGTGCCAAATCTGTATCTAGCTTCATTCCATTTCTCTGTGCTATCTGCCAAAAATATACAAAGTTTCTGCTTTAGAAAGAAGCACAACTTTGAGAGGTGGACAACAGGAAAGTCAAAAGTGTAATCTCTCAAAGGTTTTGCAGCTCTTGTACTCAGAAAACTCCAACTTGAAAAGAGAAACAGAAATGAACCTACTACAAATGGCAACTGTCAGAACTGATTGCTTGACAAAAAAGCACATTAGGTGCAATGTGTGTGAGACCTGAAGGAAAATACGAACGAGCTCTGTACTTCCGAATCTTGCAGCTTCCAGAAAACATTGGTTCACATTGTCTGCACCCCTTTCAACAAGTAGGCCAAGCAGCCCTTGCATAGGGCTTGCTGCTAATCCAGTCGCCCATCCTGGATCGATGGCATTGGAAAACAGAGTGAGTGGAAAACAGGCTGCATCAAATGCCTCAGTATAGTCCTTCTTGCTCAATTGGAATCCAGCAAGGTCCAAGAATTTCTTGAAGGCCATGAGTTGGCGACATGACTCAATGGCTGTCAAGCTATGCATAGCCGAGGTGGTGGTGGTTACAACATCACAAGCTGCTCCACCAGATTGTGATCCTCCTCTTCTTCGACATGTATGTGAGCCAATACATTTGAGTGCCCATTCTGTAAATCTTTGAACCTTAGATGCCGCTTCTGCCTTCAATACCTCATCCCCGTTACATTCCTTGAGCCTTTCACGCAACCTGACATGTAGCAAAAATCCAAGAAGACACCAGCACCACCCACAGATACATTTGTTATAAATTTGCTTATCAATCAAGCATGTATCTATGGGAAGAAAATACAATATCTGGCACACACACAAATAGACAAAAAGTACAAACAATATAGTAAAGAAAGATAAAGAAAGAAGAAAATAAAACCAAACCTTTGTGCCATGACAGTGACAGTATCAGCAAGGTTGATGGTTCGGCTTCGACATGCAGAAACGCAGGAAGCCAAGAAGGAAGTCCTCAAAGTTGCTCGTGTGAAATCATGAGCTCCTGCTGCTATTAGTCTCTCAATCAACTCTGATGCAGCTGCAAGTTCCTGTGCGGTACTGGACAAAGAGAGACAAACACAAAGTAGAAGAAATCACTCAATGAAGTTAATCTTTTTGCAACAAAAATTGTTCAATCTGCAATCTGACATAGGTGCATACTTCTACACACAAAAGGGTCCAGTGCACCTGCAAAGCTATTAACCTTCTATCACATGATCTATGCATGCTACAGTCATGTTTATGTTTCACGAACTCCTCAGATCTTGCCTGCACACACATGATGCCAGGGGGGAGGGCTGTGGAGGAAGACCTGTGTGTACCTTAAGAACCATATGGAGTCTAGAGCAATGCACAATGCATCGTTGAGCCGGTGAGCATCTGCGAAGAAGAATGGAACCAAGCTTTCAGCAACAACCCAATCATGTGCACTCACTGCCAGTTGGAAGGATCTAGCAAGGAGCCCTGCAGCTGCATTATGATGATCTCCTGTATCATGATGATGTTGATGATTCCTAATCATGCCTGAAGAACAACAACACCGGCAGATGTGAATGTCACATCCACTTGTGCTTGCTGCCCTGCTGCATCCCTTGAACCCATCATGGCTATGGTGGTGGTGGTGGTGGACTTCATCTTGGTTGTTTTGTTTCTCCCAAACCCTAAATTGCACACAGTCAGATGTTGTGCTCCTCCTCCTCATCCTCCTCATGCCTCCTTCATCTTCATCCTCCTCCATATCCTGGCTCACTTCAAGCTCCTCCATAGCCGGGTTCAGTTCTCCAAGCTCCATCTCCATAGGGTTCACATCTTGAAGCTCCTGCTCCATAGGGCTCACTACTTCAACCTCCACCATTTTCTTCTTCTTCTTCCTCCTCCCTCCTTCTCCTCCTCTCTACACCCTCATCAATGCATCATCTCTTAGACCTCTCTGCTTCTCTATGGACCTCTCTTTGTTTCTGCACTTGGGTTACTTCAGAAGTTCACTGCAATCGAGAGTTGTAGGTGACGATCTTCTTCTTTCTGGTTTTTTTCCAAGTTTTGTTGGTGCAAAATGCTGGTTCGTCACTGCATCTAATGTGCCTTTCCTTTTCCTTGTTTGATCAAAGTTTCTTTCTGGTTGAGGAATGTCAATTGAAGCTTGCGGTACGAGTTTTGACTTCGTCAGCAGCCTGGTCGCATGATCAATTTGTTGTCGATTTGAGTCCATTGATCAAACTGTGGACTGATTCTTCAGGAAGTAGTTAGACTTGGGGTTCCTGAAGAATTCATTCAGGAGGAGGGCTCCCTACTCTATGAAACCATCAAGGCATGGCCACAAGAGTATGTCTGTAAAGAATACAGGAAGGATACCCGTTCCAACTTCCTCTTAGATTGCAAACCCATCAACAGCCACTACGACTGCGACAACCAAAAAACGCATCTCTCGGTCTCTGTGTCTCTAAATTTCTGTATTTCTGTCTCTCTCAGACACACAAAAAACGAACAAGAACACACGGGTCTAATAGCTACAATGGATTGGACAGACAAAGGTCGCGAAATTCACGCAATCTGCAGGCGAGAAAACACAAAACATGGTACACTAGATAGGTGTCATCAGCTCAAAATGAGCAAATTCTGAAGCCAAAAACAAAAAAAGACAAAAGCAGTACCCGTCTAGCAAGCGAGAGAGAGAGAGAGAGAAAGAGAAGAGCATATATACAAAGAGCTCGCTCTCGACCAGAGTTCAAGACATTCATTCACACAAGCAAGAAAGAGATCCACTACTAGTGCGTCGTCAAGTGTAAATAACACAAAAATATTCTTTGCAAAACTCTTTGAATTTTTTGTTTCCAGAGCTGATGAACCCCTTGAAATCAATCAAATCGAGAGCGAGAAGGTCAGAACAGAAGGACGAAGAACAAGAGGAGAAAAGAAAGACGAGGAAGATGACGGCGACGACCACGAGCGCAAACAACAACACACGAGTTCAGTGCAAAACTCTTGGGAGCTGCGAGCCCCCCTTCCCCTTCTCCCTAAGGTCCCAAAGAAGCCGCCTACGGCGGTCCCACCAACACCTATCGACCTATTTTTCGACCTATTTGGGCTCCGCGCTGCTTCACACACTACTAGTACTAGTGAGGATGATTAAATTATTTTGTGTGGACATAATAATTTTGTTGTAATCAATTTTGTCTTTTCAAAAAATAAAATTGTAAAATTTCTATTATATGTTATTTTGTTTTATTAATATTTTTTATTTTTTGAGAAAAATGTTTTAAAAAATTCTGATTTATTAGAAAATTTCAGAAAAGAATACAAACACACTGCCAAAAAAACAAAAAAACATTTAAAAAACGAAAAACAAAAAAAAATAACAAACTAACTAAAATATTGAAAGGGTGCAAGACAGACAACAAAATACAAAAATGATTATGAAATAAATTTTGATTCATGACGAATTATAATCCAGAATGATTCTGAAATTGTCACAGCAACAATCACCAAAATACCCATCCTACATCAGAAAGGTCTGTCGTAAGACCTTGGCTGTGGTTCACCCAGAGTGGTACCACATTAAAATCCTCCAAAATTCATTTAAACTATTTCTAAATATCAAAAATATCCCATGCTTAGACTAAATGAAGGTCTTTGAGTTCAAATCTCACATTTTGTAGCCTTAATTTGACCATTAAGAGATCTCATCCAAAACATGAAAATATCAACAAGAGTGCATAGTTCACCCTTGGCCACTGTAGTACCTCACCAACACTTAATTACCTATTTAGTTATAACCTTTCAACTACCCTCCCAAAGGTCCCAAAGAAGAAACACATGGTGGCCCCATCAACACCTACCTACCTAAGCATTTACATAAAAAGCAAAATTACTAAACTTTTCAAAGCCTTTTCTTTTCTTTTCTTTGCTTCTTCTCCCCCAATCAAATGAATGTATTATGTTTTTCGTAGTGCCCTTTTGTCTTCTTTTGTCTTTCAGTGTTTTTTTGGGGGGGAGTCTTAGGCTCTTTTATTGAAAAATAGTAATGTGTGTGTGTGTGTGAATGCGAGATTCCCAACTAAAATGAAGTGGGAAAAGCCTATTACGTGTTTGAGGACATACTCCACTCCATTGTAGAAGGCGGAGATTAAGTCATAAGTTTACCGGAAAATAGTTGTAGAGTGGGCCACGTTAGTTGTAGAGTGGGCCACATAGAAACGGACCACTAGGGTACGGTGCCATCGTGATAGGCTCGATACTAGCTGATTATTTTGAGCCCTGGCTACTCAAATGCTTTGGATTCACATTCGACTACCTATATGTCTCAGGATCCAATATTGTGGTTTCCCATTATTCTGGTCACATGCCCCCGCCCTCACCCGGGGGCACCTTCGGTCCAAGTGGGCATACCCATAAGACCGACCATTGCTAGATGCACAACTTTTCACACCAGTGGTTTGTTTAGGAGTTTTTTTTTTAATTAATCTGCAGAAGAAGAAGTGGTGATCATGTTCTAGTGGGGTTGCCCATTGTTCTCATCGCATTTGGCCCTCATCAAAACAATGGGCAAACCGATAAAACCGACCATTGCTAGATGCATATAATAACTCATGCCCAACAAGAGAGTGTGGTTTCTCTCATGCAAAAAGTCACAGCTTTTGTGTAATATGTGCCATTACCTAATGTCAAACTGTCATTTTAATGTAATATATGTCATAATAAACATCACATATTGTAGATTGTAATGGATGAAACCACAAATTTTATCTCACATGTGTCACTAGAAATGGTGTGTTTTTTTATTTTTTTGGTTTTTTCAGTGAAGAGAATTGAAAGTTTGATGATTTTTTTTTTAATTGCATTCTTTTTTGTCGAATTTACACTTTTAAAATCAAAATTTTCAAAATTTTCCAAGTTCTTTTTGTCACCAAGTGCGAAATCTTCACCCAAAAAAAATCACTGCTTATGAGCCACAACTTTTTTGTGAAGAAAATCACCTTCTCTTGTAATGTTGGAACTAGTGGTTTTTTTTTTTTTGGTAAAACTCTTTATTTTGCCAAAGAGGTGATTGATCACTTATATGATGAATTTATTTTTTAAATGGCAATGATCTCTGGGGAAATTTAGCCAAATCTGTCAGAGCAATGTACAAAATCATAATAAAAGTAATTTAATTTAATGGTTTTTAATTTTTCTTTTTGAGAAAAATTTGTCAATAAAAAAAAAGGAGGCTACTTCTTACTGGCAATAAATAGGACCAAGCAAGTTTCAACCAAGCAAGCCATGCTAAAGATACACAGAACTCTCTCTCTCTGCCGACCATCAAGTGCTACGAATGTTCAAGACAAGCTCGTTCTCCTTGAACCGTTTGTCAATCAACCGACAAGTGCTTGACAAAACAATTCTTCAGACTGGCAAGAACTTCAGGTTGTCAAGAAGAAACTCCCCCATCTCAGTCATAAGATGAGCTCGGGATTGCAACTTTTACTAAAGTGGCAGCCGATTTCTGTCAAAGTTATGAAATGTCGCAAACACATGGAAATAATAATAATAACTACGCTCCCACTATTTGACCACAATTTCGTCCACTTCAACCCTTAGTACACACCGACAACAACAAGGGATTGGGATTGGGTTACCGGGTTACTAATAACTCATTGTTTTTATGAATTTTTTCTTGAGTCGATGCCTGTTTATCAGGTCCGAATTGAGCGGAAAAGAAAGGGGTTATGGCATTGGATTATTATTATCCTGTGAAAATGAATTTGTTGCTCATTGAATGTGGAGGAAATGAGGTGAAAATGAGGCGATTTGGTTACACCGGGTACAAATTTATGGAGGAGACAACATCCTAATTAAGTAGAGATCATTAATAAATACCTAAACCTATGAATATTACTCTTGGATGTGTGAAGAGAACTCAACCTAAACATGGTTGCTAATTACACCATGATTATAATGAAATTGCTTCATCCCACTTAGTAATCTTTGTAGTGGAACTCGATTTGTATAAAAACTTATAAACATGATAGTAAATTTCAAGTTGTGTAAAACCAAAATATGCGGCATAGCTTGGGGGGGTGGGGCATGCCATGTGGCAAAACCATATTGGCATATCATCTTAGTTTTGCCACAAACAAGGTTGTTAATTACTCAAAAATTCATGGGTTCAAAAATTGGGACAAGAAAGAAAATTGATGTTTGGAGGCCAATTTGGATCAAGGTGTTTTTTTTTTAATTTATTTAAATTTTTAATTTTTGTGGTTTGGAAGAAAAAAAAAATCCCTTTTTTCCATTAAGTTTTTTTTTTTCAAATTTGTCCCCTTTTTTCCCAATACTCTCCAACTATTTTTTGGTCATCAAAATTCACCAAATAGCAGATTTGGATAAGAATTATTTTTTTTAGGTGAGCATTTTTTTTTTCTCTTTCGTTTTTTTTGGTTTTTGTCTTTTAATAGTGCGTTGGATAGATCTTCTTCACATGAGCAATTTTTTTTATTATTTTTTTTGTTTTGTCCAACTCACCAAAGAAGATGGATCCAAATTTGGAAGCCATTCCCCAAACAAAATTGCCAATTCCCAAAAAAAAAAGTTGGTGGATAAAATCTACAGATATTCACACGTGTGGAGCAATAATAAAAACGTGCACACTAACTCCAAAAAGGAGTGCTCCCTGTTTTGCACGTGGTTTTTTTAGGTCACTCTAGGCTATTAAACATTGGTGGCTAATAGGGGGCTACGATTATTTTTTTTTTTAAAAGGCTACCTCTAGAGTCTAGAATGTCCACCCCACTTTGCAAGCAAAACCCCACTAGCCTAGCTTCACTTGCTTTGTCATTTTGGGGTGAAAAGTGGAAGGATTCCCCACTTAGTAGGTGAACAAGATGAGTGGGGCCTAAGTGGAGCTTGGTACCACATTGCTACAAAACTACAAACATGTGCACATTGTCCTTCTTATGTGGGCCCAACACCATCTTGTGCCCACTAGGTGGTTGCAACTTGCAAATGTCCCCTTACATACCAACCATTCTTCCAAATAGTATTTTTTTTGGGGGGGGGGGCTTTTAATTAAAGTCATGGAATTTTTTTAAATTTTTTTTTAATATTTTAAAATAACCAAAAGAAAATAATTTTTTTAATTCCTAAAAATCTGACTAATTTCATATTCGAGCTTTGGATCTATTTTCCATGCTAGCGAACATGCCCCTAGTATGCATTCTATCTCATAGTGAGTCATTACGTCGTGCCCTAGGGAGCGGAATGCACCCTAGACATGTGTTTCCTGGATTAATGACTTTAGTTGCCCTTTCTGGCTTTCCAAATGCAGAATCGAGAAGTGCAGAATCTGCACTTAGCAAAAAATTTGGAATATTTTGCATGGTAATATAACCTTTAATTGGGTAGAAAGGCCAACTAAAATCCTTTATGTTAAGGTTCACAGTAGTTATCAAAAATGGCTTAATTTCAACAAATAAAATGAACCTTTTTTTTATTTTGGTCACAATTGGGGGCAGTGATATTATTTTTCAATTTTCTCATGTCGTGTCATTTTGCAAAGGGATTTCACATTTTAGAACCAATCTAAATAGTAAAAACATCAAGTTAAAAAATTGTTACAAATGTGACTAAAAACAATTCCAATGTTTTATTTTTATTTCAAATTTTGGTGATTTTTTTGAGAAAAAGTGAGAATAGGGAGAGTATTCACTTTGTATTTTTATTTCTTGTAGGAAATTTATGCCCTCTACACATATAGGTACATATCCATTTTATTTGCACCCAAGGGCATGGGTAACGAGTATGAAAAAGGGTGAGGCCAACCAGATAGAAACCCAAGCATGCGCATAAACGAATACAATCATAATTCACATCATTTTTAAGCCAATAAAAACACATGTTTATGTCAAAGATGTGCATAACATGTTAGGTGTGTGCATAAAAGAGAACAATCATAATTCACTTCATTCCTAAAAACATCTTGAATATTTGTTTTCATCGAAGAACAAAAAGCTGAATAAATCTCAATTTAAACTTAGAAATTTGCAACAACATCATGTTAAACCTAGAAATTTGCAACAAACAACAAATCACACCCTAATCGAAAAAACATAAGCACAATGATGACAACTAAGGCCTTTGAATCTGAACCCAATATGGGCACTTGGGTGATGAGGATAAGAGAAACAAGATGCAGCAAAAACTGACTGCTTTTAAAAGCTTAATTAAACACATTGATGTTTTCAAATTTAATAGGAGACAATGATAAGAATGCATAAACACAAATGCAAAAGCAAACGGTGATGAAAATGTATAACACAAAGTCAAAAACAAACATTGATAAGAATGCATAAACACAAATGTAAAAGCAGAAGGTAATGATGTCGAAATAAATGTAGGTTGGCAAGAAACTTAGACATAGAAAGCAAGGTAGTGTTACATGCATGGAGATAAAGATGCACATGTTGGACAGAAAACAAGGAGATGTTATCTTGCATGGGATCCATAGAATACATTAGTGTTAGCCAAAAAATAGTTTTGGAAAATGCAACATTCATAAGTAATTGTTAATACATTAGTGACTCGCTAGTTTGAACATGAGTATTTAGAACCATCTCATTGTTAGGAAATGCATCTTTCTACCCATGATTATGTGCGAAGGTTGTATTATGTTGCTAAGCATTATGTAAAGAATCATTGTTGCAAAACATTTGAGTGTTGTTTTATATTTGTTTTTCTACTATTTTTTTCAGGTTATGGGCCCACGGTTATTTATATTCTTCCATTAATAAATAGAAAAAAAAATTGGTTTTGCATGATTCTTGTTGCTTCTTTGTTTCGTATTTTTGTTGAAAGATCGCATGAATCTTGATATTTTTAATTTTTTTTAAAAAACTAAAGATGGCAGTTGGAGTTGATGTAGCTAGTCTCATAGATCCAAACGAGGTAAACAAAAGCATCAATAGGTTTGTTATTGATGAAGTAGTTGCTTGCATAAATCGAAATGAAGTTAGTGGAAGTATCAAAAAGTTTACTAGGAGCAATTTCCATATATGGAAGTTCCAAATGATGATCATCTTTCAATCAAAAGAATTGTTAGACATTGTCAAAGGCACAAAGATGATTGAAGATGCTTATGATCAAAGAATTTGGAGGAAGCATGATAATGACGCCGTGATGCTAATCATCAATGCAATTGATAAAAAGGCTATGGCAAGTTTTTTAAAATGCAAAACTTTTGTAGCAATGTGGCAAAGGCTATCTATAGTGCATGAATAAAGTGCATGGGAGAAAAATCACATATTTCCATAATGTTTTTTTAATCTTGCCATGAAACCTAGTTAGGTTATGTCTAATTTGATTTATGAGGTAGAAGCATTAACTGTTCAATTGAATGACATGGGAAAGGTCACAATTGAAAATGCCATCATCACTAAGATTCTATGTGCCCTACCAATTGAGTATAGAAGTGTTGCAACAACATGGGATGCATACCCAAAAAAGTGATAGACTCTTGAAAATTTGATGATGCGCTTGTTTAAAGTTGAGACGATGAACAAGATCTACAATCAAGATGCCTTGAAGAAGGTTTTCTACACTTCTAGCTCTCACAATGGAGGGAGTTGTTTCAACTTTAAAGAAAAGAAGAAGAAAAGTGAGAAAATTGTAGAGTTGAAAAAAAAGACAAAATGTAACTACTACCATAAGAAGGGGCATTGGGCAAAAGAATGTGAGAAGAAGAAAGAAGATAAGGAGGAAAGTTTTGTTAACCTCACTAAGACCTTTGGCTTTGTCACAAGTGCTAGTTATGGAATTGCTATAAGCCATGGACCTACACATTAGAGCAACATACATGATTGGATAGTTGACGCAGGTGCTTCAAAGCATATTACTACCCAAAGAGATTGGTTCTCAAGTTTGAAAATGATTGAGCCAAACACATAGGTAATAGATTTTGTTAATAATCAAAAATTGTGGGCTCATGGTGTTGGGACCATAGGGTTTTGGGTTTAAGGTGGATGTAGAAAACAAGGAGATGTTATCTTGCATGGGATTCATAGGATACATTAATGTTAGCCAAAAAATAGTCTTGGAAAATGCAACATTGATAAGCAATTGTTGGTACATTCATTAGTTTGAGCATGAGTATTTAGAAACATCTCTTTACCAAGAATGCATCGTTCTACTAGTGATTATGCATGGAAATTATATTATGTTATTGAAGCATTAGTAAAAAAATCATTGTTACAAAATGTTTGAGTGTTGTTCTATGTTTGCTTCTGTAATGAAAATGCAAAAACAAAATCACAAAAAACAATTGATGTTGAAAATGTATAAACACAAACACAAAAATAGATGGTGATAAAAATGCATTAATGCAAGATACATTGAACAAAGGATTGGGGACTTACTTAAGGTGAGAATTGGTTATATGCGACATCAAGAAATTGGTGTTCCTTTCTATTGAATTTTCTTTTCTTTTTTTTTTCCCTCAAGCTAGCACATTCAACACATTTAACAATTCTAAAAATGTACAAACATCCATTTGAAATACATTTTCTAAATTGTAAACCCCTATAAATTGTTAAACATTGTATCGTGTGTGTAGCTTTGCAATGTGAGATGCCTGCCTTGCTAGTGCATTTCATGAGGTTTGTAAAACACAAGCCCACCAACCCCCAGGTAAGGGCATCACTTGCACATGAGAAAAATGAAACCCATCTGACCATGTATATGAAAATGTCTTTTCAACGAACCCCCCATGGTCAACGCACCTTATATTCAAGGTGCATGCCTTAGTTGATACATGCCTCTAACCTTGATACTCACTTAACATTTCTCAAAACCTTGCATTAGGTTGTTTTACAAAGTTGCTTTAGTTTCTAATAAAGATATCTAACCATTTTTTACAGAAATTTGGACATTCCTTGAAGCTTTAAAACTTTATTGTGAAAATTTAGGGTGTACTTATTGAACGACCTATTTCTAGAGATTTTCTATAAAATAAATATCTTCAATTTCATAGATTATGATGGAACAAGGAGGTTAAATTGACTCTTTGATTCAAAAGAATAAAATAGCTCCCTCTATATTTGTCTTAACCACTTATGATTTAGATGTCATTTAAACTTTTCTTTTAAAATTTTTACCCTAGAGATAAGTCACTCAAAGTAAGGTTAAATTAGTCTCATATTCATTTATTCCCTTGTATGAAATGGGTTAGAACACTCCTTTACCCACTCCCCCAGATTTCACCAAAAGAGGGGTAAATGGAAAAAAATACCCTCACTATCCCTTGACGTGAATCAAACTTTATAAGCGTAAGATCCCTCCCACTCTTAAGGAGGAGGTGTAAAAAAACCTATGGGATGTAATTATTGATTTCAAAAAGGACCTTTGATCTCGGTTGTAATTCTTTTATTGTTTTCTAGATTCCTTCAAGAACCTTCTTTGGATTCCTAAAACTTTTGATTCTTCTCATCCTTTTCACAAAGAATTTTAAAACCAATTTGATGTAAGAGGGAGTTTGATTCCATCTCCATTACCCAATTGGAGTTATTATACAAAGAGAAAAAACCATGCCTTGCACATGTTGACATTTCCTTATAATATGGGCCATCATGACAAAGTGAATGGTACTAAACCTCATCCAAGTCTCATGGCTTGTATTGGTCAAGGAGGTCCAACTTGCTATAGAACAATTGAACCCACTATCTGAAAGCCCAAGTGACCAAACACCCATGACCATGTACACTTGGGCCCTCTCTGAGGTCTAGAATCACCAGTGCACTAATGGATGGAACCCAGTTTGGTTCGCTCTGACCCTAGCAGAGCACCGAAGGACCTAAGCAGGTTGGGATTGACATGAGTTTTAAGGGTGTTTCCAGACCATAAAGCCACTAATGGTTGTTTAGGTTTCACAAGATTTTCTAAATGTGAAAACTCACACCTGCCATTTTGCCACACTTGCAAAATCTGGATCTACAAGCAAGCAGGGTTTGTTTTTTCAATTATGCAATGTAGCCACACTGGCCATCATCCACAAGAGGAATTAGCCAATTTTGGCTACAGGTCATAAAGGAACTTAGTAGAAAATTATAAGAGTCCTGTTATATTTTGGCGACTTGCTAAAACCCATAGTCTAAATATTGTAATTTCTGAAAATTTTCCCTTGAAATCTGTGACTTTGGCACATTTTTTTCACAAATTTATTTTTGTATGAGTCGCATTGGATTTTTATGTTTTTTTTTCATCAAGTGGCAAAAATAGTCCAATGGACACCCAGAAGGACTGGTCCACTATGCTTCTTAATCCTCTGGTGGCCATGGTGGACTTGCGACACCTTATTGGCATATGTAGCATTATTATGACAAAATGAGCACGGTGAAAGTGTACTAATTATTGCATATTTAATTTTGAACATTCCCTTTGCTAATCCGGACCTCAGAATGCCCATTCCATATTATGCTACTTTCCACCCATTGGACTCTATTCATTAAAATTGGAATATTTTCCAAGCTAAATTTTAAGAATTACTGAAACTTTCTAACATTATAAAATATCATAAGATTTATTTGGGTGTATACATGCTTGATGAAATACACTTGTCTTTTTTGGTAAGAACATCTATACATGCATGTTTCATTTTTTTTAGAGATGGATGAAAAAATACACTTATTTTGGCTTGAAATTTTTAGCATTAACTAGAGCTTACTCCGAGGTTGATAACTTATTACTTGCATTGTATCACACATTCTCATGGCATTTAATGTCATCTTGTTGCATCTTTTTCCCTTTCTTTTGAAATGGATTCTCCAAGAAAGTTTAAAAGGAAATTTACATAATAGGAGAAAAAACCTCAAGATTCAACTTCCTATTGAAGAGTATATGACAAGACGCTTAATGTCAAGGCACACTACAACAATGAAAAACATATAAGTAATCTCCTTACATGTTTGATTGATAGCCTAGTAGCCCTCCTTAACCTCGCAACATAACCAAAAAAGAACACAAGTCAACAAAGGAATTGACTAATCTTACATGTAGATGGAGCTATAACAATTCCTCTAGAATTAATAGAACTTAAAAATATATATACAACAAAAGAAGTAGTTTTTTTCTCTTTTCATGCATTGCTATTGTTGCTTTTTCTTCAAATGTGTTGCTAGTTAATGTCCTAATCCTTTGGATTCTAAAAAATGGTAGAAGCATTATATAAGGAGCGAAATTTGCACATGTTCCTTATAGAAGAATTTTAGTATATGTACTTAGGTCTGCCTTACAATAAGGATTGAGAGCAAGAAATCTTGGTGCCAACTATGAGAACCATTGACCACTTTTGGCCCCCATTTGACCCCATTGCTGACTAATAAATTAGTGATGTCTTCAAGGCTAAGTGATCTATTAGTAAAACCCTTCAAGTGTACAATAAGGGATCACATATTTAACACCTTTTGTGTTCACACTTTTCCTCCCACCTTTACTATCTTTTCAAATCAATGTAAAAAATTAGACCACACTATGGACATGCATCTGGATTAAACATTTTCAAAAGCATTGTGATTTTTGTAGGCAATCCTAGACATTATCAAAGTATTAAAGGTGCATCAAAAGCCTTCATGTTCAGGTTGATAGGCTAGGCTATGCTTCATTTTTAAAATTTTATTTACTACAAAATAAACTCAAATAGTCACATGACATTTTGTGCTTCTCATGGTCTACCACATGTTTACACATTATAAGATAAATCCTACCTATTTATCTTATTTTTATTTCTTGATTTAAGAACTAGGATTGAGTTTCTATCATTGTAATAAATGTCCACCAATATTGTAGTTGCAAAAACCATTTTCCATCTCTATTGTAGTCTAAAAATATATATTGTTAACAGTGACTGACTATAGTTAGATAAAACACAATGACAACAAGTGGATTGGCATTTACCATGGGACCAAATATGTAATTACATGGCCTTTATGACTATTAATAGTCATGATAAGCATAAATGTCTTCTAAGATTATAAATCTAATCATATCTTTAGTCATGGATGTTATGTTTTGGCATAATGAAAGTTTGGTAAAGCATTAGACATAAATTATGTTAACACAATCGATTGATTGGGATAAGAATGAAAAAATTCAATCCAATCGCCATTCATTCAAATTAGTGTATTTGTGGGTGTTGGTTCACCATGGTCACCTTACACATGGCTAATGAAAATTGAAATTTTCATTTCCAACAAGCCATGGCACCTAACCATCCATAGCAAACCCAAATTCTTAATTTTGATTTTACAAAATCTTTCCTAGACAAAGAGGGAGGGGACCAGCATTTCAATTCCATGCTCATTTGTATTGAACAATTATTCTCTCCTACATTTAATGTACTTAATAAGTTGGCATGCATATCACCAAAGAAAGTTATGAACAAAAATTTAGCTGGCCAGGCCACCTTTGCCAATGAATGAAAAGACATATTAAGGAACAAAGCCCAGCACACCCCAAGTTTTAACTTGTTAACTAGTGTTGATATGGTATAGACTTTTGAACATACTAGCATAGTACTAGTATCAGGTCCATTTTAAAGCTTTCAATTTTCATACCAGCTTGGTGGATTTGTGTTTGTTGCCACATTAAGACCTCCTCAACCCTTCCAATAATGAACATGATTTTTAATTGCTCAAGTGAATAAAGCTCTGAGAATAATCCCACAGGATCACTCCCACTGGAATTTCTGACTCTTACCCAACACTTCCCCTCATAGTTCCATACTACTCCTATCTAAGAGGATAGAATAATGGGCAATAAGATGGTTAAGTGACACTCAACAACACAGTAGGCAAATTGACTAATAACGGTCTCGCAATTACATCTCTCTTCAAGTTTGGTACTTTCTCAAACATCTTATAGAACTCCCTTGATATCCCCACTTCCATTTCAAATCATGGCTAATCTCAAACTTGTCATCATAAGCTTGCCCCCTTCCTAATAGTGGCTACAATAGAAATAGCAATGAGGTTGTCTAGTAGAAAGTTTATTGCTGATACTCCAGTGAAAAAAAGCCTTATAAATCAAACAATGCTTGATATCCACCTACAACAAAACAATACTGCTTCCCTATCTCATTCCCTTCCTCTGCTCTTATTACTCACACACACCAATAATTCTAAAAATCGAGTTTGTCCATTTAGCTCTAAAGCAAGCTTCCAACGTCCATTGGGCAACCTTTGTAGAGATAGATGCATTTTGTTCTTGAGCATCATGCACTCCACACCACACATATGCAAAGCTTGGCATCATCATCGTCATAACTCAACACATCTTCATCGCACACCCAATTTGAGACAAAGTCAGTTTCCGCTAAATGTGCACAAACACAAACAACAGAAAAATAACAATGCAATACTAAAGAAGCTCCAATCTCCTCCCAAAATCCTCCTCCTTTCACAACTTGCCATCACTGGCCATCATAACGCTTGATTACAACCTTCCATTTTGGCCAAAGTAAGTAGAGTAATTTTGTGTCTGGGCATCATCCATCTTTGATGATGTCACTTGGTCACTACCAGGCCTTTGCAATGATCTCAGGTTTTTGGATATCAGATTTCAAAAAATGGTGCAAATTCACTACTTTCTCCAGTAGCCACAACATTTGTAATTCTCAATATAATATGCTAATTAACAAACTCTTATCACATCAATTTGATGCAAATGTTTTAATGACAAAATGACACACAATTTGCACTTCCAAGTTCAATTCCACTCCGGTATTTTTATTGGCTTTTAACTTGTGTATTTATAATTTCTATCCTGCTTTCCATGTCTAATGATTTTGGATAGTCCAACAAGGTGACATGAAACAGCCCCCAAAAGACATGACATAGCATTCTGCTAAACGTTTTTTCAACAATGGAATGTTACTTCTCATGCCCAGCATAAATGCACCATCAAACTTGATAGCATTTTGGAAGCATTTTGAGTTTTTTTTTAAAACCTTCAAATGACAAATTTCAACTAGTTATGTTTTTATTTTCCCATGTTGGAATTTATGAGTATTCACTTTTAAGAGGTTAACTGGGTCCTTACACATTTGGGGGAACTAGATCAATCCTAATGCAATCAAGAAATTGATTGTAAAATATTGTTAAGATGCTGTGAAATCTGAGATTCTTACTGTAGTTTGATTGCTTTATTTATAAGCAAGGAGTCAGGACTAATCATTTTTACTTTTATATGTGAACTGTGTGTGCATACAATTTTGTAAATAATTACCATACTTCTTAAACCATAAGCATTCAGAAACACATAAGTTCTTTATGTTGTTGGTAAAGGAAGGAATCAAACAATTTATTTTCTGGGTTTGCTGCAATGGCTTGTGTTGCTTATTTGATTAAGTTCCTTGCATAACTAAATTAAATCTATGATAATCTAATGTCAACTTGCCATAAATTTATGTGTACAAGGTTTGAACTTTAGTCATAAAATTTGCAGTACGTGGTACATGCTATTGTTGGATGTCAAATTACTATTACAAAATTTAAATGTCGGTTCTTTGGTTATTATTATTTGAAAACACTTGGAGTTCATATCTTGAAGAGAAAAGTGTATGTTGCCTTTTGTTTTACAAATTCTGAGACTCCTTCCATTCAGTTATTCTCTTGGTGACAAACTTTTGAACATTATTAATAACTCACTTTTTTGGAATTACTTGCCTAATAAAATAATAACAAAGGTAAATTTACAAAAAAGAAATTACCTTGTTATGCCTAGCTTTAAGGCCCATCGCAATTGAAAACAAAAATCGCACATATGTATACATAGTTTTCTTACCAGGATGTGATAAATGATAAATCAAAACTTTCAATTATTTAACATATATTAAAAAAACATAAAGATTTCAATATACTTAGAAATACATAAGATGTCAATAAATTAAAAAATACACAACATCCGAATGTAATAATAAAAATGCATATGTTTTCAACATATTGAAAAATACATATGACTTCAATATAACATTCAAAATACATAGCAATGCAATATATATAGTCATAATTATATTTAAGACTCAACACGGTTAAATACATTTAAGATTCAATTGACATTTAGAAATTGAATCAGCATTTTCTTTTTTTGTGAATTTTCACCACTTAGAAACAAATACCTATTGACAAAACAGAATATGTAGTATTATTCCCATATCAATGAATATTGTGTATCAAGTGCAGCTCATACAAAGGATTATTGTGAAAAATATGGGCCAAAACGACCAGATTTCAAGGATTTTTTTTTTTGGGAAATCACCATATTCAGACAATGGGTTCCAGCAGGTCTTCCAAAATATAGTAGGATTCTTCAAGTTTTCTGCTTTCCTCTCTAATGTGTAGCCCAAATTTGGCTAATTCCTCACTCATGGATGATGGCGAGTGTGGCTACATCACAAAATTGAAAAAACCACTCCGGTTTGAAAACACGATATTCATTGATATTGGAATAATATTAGATATTCCATTTTGTTACTAGGGTTTTTAAATTTTAAAATATCAAACTGCCTGGTACCTAATTAAACTTTAGTGTTTGGGACTTTGTTGTTTTTCCTCTTTTTTGGCTTTGTACAGTAGTAATAAGATGAAATCAGTGTTGCCCAGTTCTTGGCTTTTACTAAGAACCTCTAGACCCAGTTCTTTAAAAAATAATCCAATGGTTCCAGTTTCAGTTCCAGTTTTTGGTTCCACCAAAACCAGCGATTCTAGCCGGCCAAACTGAGTAACCGCCTAACACTGATGAAACTGATCAGTTAAACCTAATTGAGTTTAAGTGGGTTTTGGGGAAGGGTAAGGACTAAGGCCCCTTTACACTGGGAGTCAGGGCCACAAAAACTTGGGGCCAACTTTGAGCATTTTTGGGTTGCAAATTGGCCCCAAGTTACTAATAAACGCTAGAACATTGAGGTCAGGATATTAATAAATGCTGGAACATTGGCCCAAAGGGTTGCAAATTGGCCTCCCAAATTTGATGGTATCCTTTTTTTTTCGGCCTTGGGGTCAACACAAGGCCATAATTTTCAGCATTTATTAGTAATTTGGGGCAGATTGAAAAGCTTTTTTTCTATGTCAGCCTTGACTCTTAGTGTTAATCCCTTGGGGCTGATTTCAACTTTTGCACCAATAGGAATGCTGGATTTGGGTTAAAACATTGACCCTGACTCCTAGTGTAAAGCGGGCCTGAGGACCCATTCAAAACACTGAGGTAGTTACTAGTAGTAAATAGTACTTTAGTGGCATGCAAACAGCATGCACATTTGCATGCGTTTGCCGTGTTAGGGCAAACGGGCGAGTAACGAGAGTAGCTCGCTGCAGGGACTTTCTGTGTAGTGTGAGTGACGACGAGAGAAACAAATAATCGCGCGGGACACCAGCTGCAGTTCCAATAGCAAGCTGCTCGGCGCGTTCCATGACCTTCTCATCACTCTGACAGGATCTAGATCTAGATAGCTCCTCTGTTGATCGGCGTCTGCAACTCCATCAAGCACAGCTGCTCGTGGCAACTTGATCCAGTTCTAGATGCTCCGGGATCAATCACAGTTGGTGGTGGCTGACGATCCGCTCTAGCTAGCTGCACAGCTTGATCCTTATGAAGAAAGCTCGATCCACGGTCAGCTGCTCATGATGCAGCAGAGAAGCTGGTAAATATTCTTTTGCTCAAAACTAGTTTGATCTGCTGCTGCAAAGCTAGCTAGTTCATGAGTAGTTGGAGTTGTTTATGTTGTTGGCTGCATAGATCATCTGCTGCATATTTTGGATTTTAATGAGCCTGATATTAAAGCAAGCAGCGGCTGCTTGTGGTTATTTAGGATATATAATTATCTGATTATTATGGATTTTCTAGCAATTACTAGACGTAGTTGTTGCTTCAAACCAATCACTATAGAAATTATTGGATCAATTTGTGCTGCAAGAGTAATACTAGCTAATCCCATACTTTTATGATGCTCGCTACCTAGTAGTTGATATGCACAATTTTTAGGGGTGTTATGGATGCTTTGGGTTTTTGTGTTTGTGGAGTTCTGAGTAGCTAGTTTTGGTGGTGGTCCCATTTATAGAATACAGCTTAATGAAGGAAAGCGTGGGAAATATTGTAGGGTTGCAGCTTGTCAAGCAAGTAGTGTTGGATGGAGGAATGTATTCAACACTTCTAAAGCCCTAAAGGGTGAAGAAAGACATGATGATGTGACAGTATGAGCTGAGGGGTGGGAATTAGATATAAATTATTTAACGAGTTTAGATTGTAAATGTATGTAGAAGATTTGTGCTTTGTGAAAGGACTTGCTCCATATGCAACAGTTCTGTCATTCTGGGAAAAAGTTCAAGGAAGACTGTAAGGATCAAAGTCTTGTTGTAATAATATTAGGTTTTGGAGGTTTGTTTCTCATTTTGTGATTTGAGTGAGCTCCTAAACCTTTCAGAATATTTATCAGATCCAAGAGTATTTGCTTACCTAAGAATTATTATAGGCTGTGACCATTGAATTGGATCATTAGTAGGAGTACTGATGTGATCCGTGTGATGTGACCCAGGTGTGCATTGTTAAGATCTTGAGATATAAAATTTCAACATGAGTTTGAATCACAGTTGTTGACTAGCTAGTGCAGTATCTGCATTCTTGTTGGTCTTGGAGAATCCTAGGATGAACTTAAACCATCACTTGTAAATCACTCTGTAAGAGAAGGTGGTTTTTTTCACACAAAAAACTGTGACTCATGACACATGTGTGAGGTAAACTTTGTGGTTTCATCCATTACAATGTACAATATGTGGTGTTTATTGTGGCATATATTAAATTAAAATGGCAATTTGACATTAGGTAATGGTGCATATTGATGACCTAATTATTTGGTCACATGATATGTTCAGGAAAAGTTGGTCAGGCTAATCAAAAGCTTGCATGTCAATATAGAGGGAACTTTCAATGGAAATTGGAGCTCGGCAGGAGTTGCCCAATCCATGTGGATTGTACTCTAAATAATACTATTTTCTTTTCTTTTGTACTTATAAATTTCACTAGCTAGTTCAATTAGGCCAAGATGATCTCCTCTGCCTAGGCTCCTCACTAATTTGCACAATACATTTCAATATTGGGTTGGATCTGCAACTTCTGTGTATGTGAAGTCCTGGCATATAATTATGGAAATTACCTCATCAGAATGCTAGTTCTATTCTTAATCTTGGTTAGTATTCATAAAGTAGGAATTATAGTAGATGCAGTTCCAGGTTGCAGAAACATGCTTATAGTTGTTGTTACCATATTGGCCTTATATTGGTCTAAACCCTAGTAATTAGTTTTAATGGGCAGGAGTGGGAATTAGAGGCTTGAACTTCAACAGAAACATATATGTGCATATATAGTGCTGCTATTCCAGCCATGACCTTATGGAATCTTATGGAATGCACCCAGTTGTGCACCCTAGCTTGTAGTAGTTTCCAACAAGTCTAGGAGAGACCCATAGATTGTGATAGTGAATGAGGGCAAGGCAGCAGCTCGCATGCTCTAGACATGTCTAATTATGTCCTGAGTTGAATGCATTGGAATTAGATGCATGATCAATCTATTAGGATGGTGTCAAACAGTACTAATTATTAGTTTTTTTCCTACTAATTCTCAACTTGCTCATGCTATCTTCCTAAAGGAAGGAAGCAGAAATTCTATTGTGTTTCAAAATAGACTTTCTGTGAGACTTTTTGGATCCTATATCAACCAAGTGATCAGCTGCATGGTACTTAATTTCAGGTCTTATAAGGCTTACATTGCAGATTTAATGCAGGTGGATTGATTGACAACAAACTGCAGAGTTCTAAGGTTCCTTGACAATGAAGTAACTTCTGGGAGCTCTGCATGTCAGGTGAGCATGAGGGTGCCTGTAGGATGCTCTTACAACTGATCTTAATGTTTTCTTGCAAGCTCTTATTTCAACTACTGCAAATGATCACTTGCACATATAAGCTTTATGGGAAATGCATGTCAATGAACTGAATGTTCATCTAAATATAGTGGTGTGTGATTCGACTACCTGCTCCAGCCATGCAGTTGTAGTTTCAGATCTACTGTCATGTAAAAACATGCATTCCAAACTGTGCAACACATTTGATCACATGTGATGCTATTGAGATGAAGTCAACCAGGTGATCATGAGGTGCAGAATTGTAGATTGCACAAATGTACTGCACTACATGGGTTTCATGGTAAGTATCTGTTTTGTTTCAAATTGTGTTTGTTGCTATTTGTCTTGATAGATCCATTATACATACTAGCTGCTTCAGAGCTGATCATCAATATTGCATTTCAACCTGAAGACATCTTGACTAACAAAGGTAGTGGTTCTTGTGCATGGAGACAAAGTGGTAGCTGGCCCATTTGAAGTGAAAATCGGAGGTCTGTCAGCAATGAGTTTAAAGAAAGGTTCATGCGGATGATGTTTCAACAGATGCATACTGTGCAGTCGTTTCTGTCACCCAACAGTAGACAATCTTCAAGGTATGTACTCTGATAGATCCTTTCATTATTCTGAAAGTCAAACAGATTGCTTTCCCAGCTAGTCAAGTTCTCCAAATTGCTAGGTAGCAAGAAACTTAGATCAGACTCCAGAGGTGACTGTTGATTGATTGTGCTACTTCCTGGATTGAATTACCTCTTGACCAGGACTAGAGATTAACCTGCATTTTAAGGTGGGCCTAAATATGTGTCAAGACTCAAGCTCTCTGTTCTAACAGTGTCCACCTATATAGGCTGTGATGATCAATTGCATTAGGCCTGGAGCTGCAGTAGGTCTGTGAATTTGACATAAAATCAACCTGTCTAGATGTAGGAAGTCCAATAAGTCCCATTCATATTGGACAGGAGCTGATCTTCACTTGCATCTATATTGAGTGTAATCATATGTGGTCAACGTCAATGTTCCAACGTTGTCATCAATCTCTAATATTTAGCTGTGGCACTTTTCATTTAGGCATGAAGACCATCACTAGTACTAGTGCAGGTAACACAGATCTGAATCTGGCTAGTCTAAGAATAGTTAAATAACACACACTTTGATTTAAGTCTCTTACGTCCTATTTCATCGCTTCAGTATTAATGCAGCACTTTCATTCCCAAAATACAAGAGTTAGATCCCAGTGCAACCGTTGTAAATTACACTATGATTATTTCTTTGTTTCAGCTACTTGAAAAAAGTCATTGTCTAAATTACTAAGCAGAAATATGCCATCATATTCAATCCTTGACTGCTTAATTGCTTTCCTAGCAGCAGATTGTAGTAGTGATCATAATCTATAAGGCCATGTAAGGAGAGTATCAGAAGCTGTTTAGTTTGTAGCCAGCAGTTGATGCTGTGGATCAGTCATGCAGAGTGTTGTTATGAACTCATTATATCTCACCAGCTGCCAGTACATTTAGATCCTCATGTCAGAATAACCAGTTAGCAGTTACAAGAGTCACTAGTACAACCTACCATACTGCAAACGGTGGTCCAAATCAGAGCTCTGCTAAGCATTGCAAACTTGCCATCCTGCACAATCATCATGAGTTTCTGGTGTCTTTATGTGCACCAGCTAGCTTCAGAGTTTTGAAGTGTGTCCTATGACGGAGAAAAACTCTCTCTGCCTTGGGGTTTGTCTTTTAGCATTTCCCAAGCCTTGTGACCTTGGGGTTCAAACACAAGTCAAATCAGTCAACTTTGTTACTTCATAAAAGAATTGAGGGGATCCTTTTTGTCCCAAGATCAAATAATCCTCTTCAAAAAAAAATTTGAATGAATTTTTTTGTAACCTTTTATTAAATATGTTACACATTGTTCTATTACTTCACCCTAGTATTAGATATATAGATTTTTCTCATTTATTATATATCAGTTAGAATCTGGATCAACATCATGATATGTGCACATCACTCACTGCACGTTCACACACCAACAACTGATGAAGTTTGCACTTCAAGCATTGCAGTTGTGTGATTCACAACCTATAGAAATGGGTGTGGTACAGATCACCTCACATGCATGTGTGTAAAATTGTGAAGACTTAGAGGCCAGAGTGAACCAGCACCTGCAAACACACCACCATGGATGAATGGATGTGTCTGTGGACAGGACACTTTTTTTCATTGGGTTTTTGCTAACCTTCCCATAGCTGAGGGTTCTAAAATTGGGTTTCATCCAACTGGATGGACTGAAAACAGGAAAATGTTTCTGGTTAACCATCCTGAGATTCTTAACCCAGGTGTCATGTATCTACTGGAAAGATAATATGATAATTTTGGTTGTCCTTGAATGTCCCATTCAATTTGAACTTGTTTTTTCACTTGGTATGGTATGTCATGGTATGGTATACCTTGACATTGTCTGTACACAGATCCTTCACACTAAACATATATGTAAACCCTGTTCAGGCATTACAGGTGATTCATTAGCTACTTGAGTGTTGTATTATAGAGCTTGCAGTGTGTCAAACTAGTGAGCAAAAAGACCTCTGCAGGGTGTTGTATAGTGCAGACATTTTGTGTACAACTTGTGTGAGGATTGCACAGTACATGATGTTGAAAGCAGGTTACATAACTTTTTACAGATGAAGAGTTCTAGTGAAAGCTTGGATTTTTGAGTTTTGAATGCAGATACTAAAATTGCATGTATGCTGCTGTCATGGTAATGCCATTGAATTTTGGACACACACTTGGTACTGCATAGCTTGGCCCATAAACAATGCCTAGCTTGCTTGAAACACAAGGTCACAGCCACAGAGATACTGATCATGGGCAATTCTCACACGTTTCTCACTTCAAAGTTCTCATATGATTTGTTGGGGAAGTTTTGCTGCATCTATTGTAACATTTCAGTTGCCTAAACATTTTTTTAGAATTCCTGTGTTGCAGATTATTGTACTAATGTTGTTACTAAGATCATTAGTACCAAAGCATTTTAGCTTGCTTCTAGTTTTTGATGATTAAAGAGCCGCACACTAGATATCAGTAGTTTACATAAAGAGTAGGAGGTTATAGAGGTCATCGGCAGAAATACTGCACAATGGATTCAATGGTTCCAAAGAGCAAGCTGCAACCTATCAGGACTACCCGCAAAAAATCTTCAAAGAATATGAAGCAATGTATTAAGAATTTATTGTGTAAAGACAGCAGCAACCCTGCAACATAGGGTCCTGAGTCAGGGAGCAGCAGAAATTAAGGGAGGCATTCGCCTCCATACAAAAAGCAAACTAGAGCTTCACAATTGCACAACTACTGTTCTTTGCTTTGCAGCAACAAAAAGTATTGTACGGTCCAAACTTCCAAAACAAAAAGGGTGGTATAAAAAAGTATATCCAGAAATGGACTGGATCTATAAGATAAGTTCTATGTTCTCATTTTACACTTCTAAATTCCCCTTTCCCATTATTGTTGTGGTGCATCATGACCAAATCCAGAAGAACTAGTCAATCCACTATCCCCCTTTGATCCTTCCTATAAATTCAAAGCTCTAAACAAGCTAGTGCTACAATCACATACAATGCACCAAACTGGCCGTGCCCCAGTTATAGACAATGCTTGTGCACTAGCTACAGCAATTTATGTACCAAGTTGGTGTCACAATCACAGACAATGTACCAAGCTGGTGCTCCAGTTACAGACAAGGTACCAAGCTGGTGTCGCAGTCATGTCACACTCACAGACAATGTACCATCAACCTTTCAAGGGGGCAAAAAAAAAACTCCCCAGAGGGCGTGTTTGGGATCAACTTGAAGATTCAAGCAGCTTCAAATTGAAACTACTAATTATTGCATGCGTAGTAACTTCCAGCTGAGCACTGCACTTTGATTGCAGCTACTAAGGCAGTGGCAATTGAGGCCCCTGCTTTGTTTGGTGTTGCTTCTGGCTGCTGTCTGGACCAAGAGCACAGTTCACAGCCACTATTATCCTATCCTTGCACATGGCATCATAAGCAGAACCATCCCATGGCTGCAACCAGCACCAAAAAAGTTGCCCCCGCAAACAAACAAAATGTGAATTAAATTTTACACAAGAAAAGAAAACTTTACAAATATCTTTTGTGAGCTAGACTTGCCAGAGATTTTGTGCTCTAGAGTTTTCTCATATGATCATTGCCAGCTCATACACAACATTAATGATGGCTGCAAGAGGATCATCAGAGCCCGAAACAATACAGTGCGGTTTGAAACTGTCCTGCGTTTGCAACTGCTGCAAGAGTCTGCAGCAGCTTGAAAAGTACATAATTGATCAAGCTACTGTTGGAAAGCTCTTCAAGCAAGCAGCTAATCACAAAGTCTTTCTGAGCAACCGCAACATGCATGAAACTTGGAGATAAAATTCCAGAGAAACAAAACGTGGAAAAAAAAAAACAGTTTGGGTCCATGCATAGTGCATACCTTGGCCGAAATGATGCAAATAACATGGCCAAAAGCAACTCTGCTGATGTTACTTTGCAAAACCTCCAGCTGCAGACTCTCCATTCCTTGCAACATATTGCTCTGGAATTTCGGTTGTGGTCGGCACATCATATGAATAACAAGTTTATGCGGAAGGTCCACAAACACTTCCAACTTCTCCACGCAGCTCTTCAGCTCTATGTTGCTTTCACTAAGCTCTTCCTCAGTAGGAAAGCTCCTCGACACTGACGTCATGTTACTAAACTTCTTAGAGTCAACCTGATGACATGCTGCTGCAGCTGCTGCTTGTGGGTCGTACGATTGATCCTGCAGCATTTTGTTTGAACTATATTGCTGCTGCACCACCTGCTTCGACAAACATCGAGGAGCTGCAGCAGCAGATCCTCCTATTGCAGCATCGAGTGAAGAAGTACTACAACGCATCTGAATTGCACTAGGACTCGGTGGCAGCGCCAGGGGTCTGGACCTGGTAGAATTATTATTGCTGTTGGGATGATGATGTTGATCTTGAGTTGTAGCGTTTCCATGAGAAGTTGCCGCAGGAGGACTAGATGCAGCCACATTCATCAACTCCATGCGCCTCTGTCTGAGCACGTTAATTCGATGATGCAGATTCTTCACGTACTCCGCAGAATCGCTAACAATTGCAGACCTGTCACGCTTTCCAGAATTCGACCCAAGAGAACATTGTTAACTGGCAATCCATCGATCCATCTGCAGTACACATGACTGCTCATGATGATTTCTACCACCATGATTTCAGCTGTGATTTAATTGTTGTCAAGTCTTAAGAATTGCAGCCCTTGTGAAGAATTAGACATGGGAAGAAGAAGAAACTGCGGATCATCATAGGAGACCTACCTTAGAACTCGGTGGTAGAAAGGATTCCAAGACTGCAAACTTGCTGGCCATGTCGTCACGGCGTTGTCGCTCTCTCACAATGTGTTCGGGTTGTTCCAAGCTGCTACTGGGGAACTTCTGCTTCCCAGCTGCAGCGGCAGCACCTGGTGGCAAGCCCAGATCGTTCTTCTCGGCCTTCGACTTGCGATGATGATGATGCAGTAGTGCAGCTTTGTCAGAGGATCTATCCCTAATTCTTTTCAGCCCGGTCGTCACACTAGGCGAATCCAGACCAGCGGTGCCAACCCCGGCAGAAGTACCCATTCGATCCACAGCAGCTCCAACGAGCTGCTGATCGGTGATCCTATACTGCGAAGCTGAACTACTTTCCACAATTGCAGGAGAAGGAACTGTTGTACCCACGCCGCCATCGTGATCAGTAGTGCCAAGCAGTGACTGCACAAGTGCAAGCGGTACAGTAGTACTAGGCGGAAATGGAGTTGCCATTTGTTGCCGGAATGGAAGCTCGTGTGTCAAGAATCTTCCAGCATCTGATCCAAACTGTACGGGGGAGTAGCTGCCGGGCATCTCACGATCCAGTGGAAACGGTTGCAACGCTGCTGTCGCCTCGACCAGCCCTAGTGATCTCCTGTCGCCAACGACACGATCGGCCTGAGCTTCTGTCATGAGCGACATGGCCGTCGCGCCTAAAGAAGCTGCTGCGCTACCAGACGTCGCAGCAACATTATACGAAAACGGCTCTCCTTGATGTTGTTGTAATTGCTGCTGCATCTTTGCCCATTGCAAGCTGCTGGATGCAGCAGACTCCGGCCAGCTGCAGCCGTGATGATGATCTGCAGCTGCTGTTCTTGCTGGAGTCTGACAAATATCGCGCAATTGCCCACTGCCGCCTATGACCATTTCAAGTCCCCCGGAGTTCTTGACGAAATATGAGTCGAGTGTCGACGGATTACTATAACTAGTCGAGAAATCTCCGGAGTGTAGGTGTCTGTCAAACCGCCCAGAGCTTGGGCGAATACCATTAGCATGGTATTCCATATCCTGCAGCAGCAGCAGCCTATAAGGTGCTAACCCTAACTAGTCCCTCGACGACAGGGTCTGTTCAGAAAGGAGGTCAAGATGATCACCAACAGCTGCACAGCAGCGCCGATCAACTACCAGCAAAAACAACAAAAGCAGCAACAGCAGCTATGCATCACACTACTGGACTAATTGTCGGAAGTTCAAGCGGCAGCTGATGATGTCCAAAGCTCTTCGATAATCTGCATCATAGTTCTAGCCGCATGGGAAGTTAATCATGGAGCTGCAGAGCACTGCACTTGCGTGAACATTAAGTACAATACTAGTGTGACAAAGCTATTGTGCTAACAAAATCTGAGCCTCTTCTGATTCCAGAATTGCTCGGAAAGAGAATGACCGATCACCCAAAACATGACCCCTGATTCTTCGACACAAAGACTCCCACCACCACCACCACCACCAGCAACAGCAGCTTAAATGGATGTTTAACCGGGAGTGAAGGCTCTCTGTAACAGAGACGGAGTGCAAGCTTCCTGCATCATGACGTCCAAAGCCAAATCTGCAGCCAGACGCCTGAAACGCATGAAAAATGCGAAAGGCAGGCTTTCTCTTCTTCCAAGTCTCAGGCTCCTCTTTATAGCTGGTACACGAATGTCGAACCTAGTGAGACATGACCAGCAAGTCCGTCGCAACTACCACCACCACAAGGCAGAAGCTAGCGCGCTCTCTCTCTCTCTCTCTCTCTCTCTCTCTCTCTCGCCCATCTGGCTAGGTCTCTTTAAGACAGAAAAAGAAGAAAACCACAAAAAAACACCCAAAAAAAAAAAGCCGAATCAAATCTGATTACAAATCCATCGCCAGTCGACACGGAGTGTGCAACAAGAATCACTACACTAGCAACAACACAGGCCGGCGAGGATGGATCGGTCCTCCCGGCACGATCCGCTCGCGCGCCGCGATCCGCGCGCGCATGCCACAGAAACGCAGTTCGCGATACCAAGGATGACGACGAAGTGGAAAGAGCCCTTAGTTCTCTGGAGAAAGAATCCTTAAGAGTCCTTAGTTAGTGTAGAAAGAATCCTTAAGAGTCGTTAGGTCCCGGAAGAGAGAATCCTTAAGAGTCCTTAGTTCCCAGAAGAGAGAATTCTTAAAAGTCCGTTTTTACCGGGATAGAGATTCCAGTGGAGTCCTTAAGAGTTCTCATTCCCTGGAGATAGAATTCTTAACAGTCCTTTAGAGTTCTCAGTTCCCTGGAGAAAGAATTCTTAAACAGTCCTTCAAAGTCCATAGCTCCTTGGAGAAAGAATTATTAATAGTCCATGGTTGCCGCAAGGGAGAATCTTTAGAGTCCCTAAGGAGAAAGAATCCTTAACAGCCAGTCTAAGTTCCTAAACCAGAGAATCCTTAAGAGTCCTTAGTACCCAGGAGAAAGAATCCTTAAGAGTCCGTAGTTCCCAGGAGAGAGAATCCTTAAGAGTCCTTAGTTCAAAGGCGAAAAAGTCCTTAGTTTTAGGAGAAAGGATCCTTAAACGACAACTTCTGACGCTAAAGACAACTTTTTAAGACAATTTTCTTAGGCTAAAAGACATCTTGTTGCCCTATGGAAATTTCTTATTTTTCTGTTCCTTTTTAAAGAAAACACATTTAAAGGGTTTGCTTAGGTCGTTGGGGTGGGGTGGGGGTCCTAAAAATCATGAGTCATAACGGACCTGACCGACGGTTTTTAGCTAGGCCTAGATTGAGTGGCAGGAACAGTACGAATTAAATATATTAATGTGGAAATAGTTATTAACTTATTATAACCTAATCCTTGCTAGTACGCCTTAATACCCTCTTGGGCTCTCGTCATCAAGCATCTCCTGGTGGATCTAGTTGTTACAATCTAGTGCATATCTTTAGTCATTAAATTATTTGCTCTACATTAGTGTTTTTTCTATGGGGTCTATTGACCTAATTTTTGTGAGGGGGAGGGGGCTGAATTCATCTACCTAATTTGCAACCTAATTTTTGTAGGGTTGCTTGACCTGATTTTTGTGGGTTGATCATTGAACTTCAAACAATGTAGAAATAATCCAATGTTTTTTAAGCTACTAACAACTAGTTCAGCTTAATTTTGTATATGGATTAACCTTTCAAACCACCAGCATTGTTGTTTTAGATGGTAGATATTATTAGTTTTGACTGAAATTTGAGGGTTTCATACAATTCAACTTCACACAACTTTCAAACTACCCTTTATTCAACTTCACATAACTTTCAAGCTTACAACCTAATTTTGTGGGTAGATAGAATTCGACTTCAAAAAAAATTGAAACTACCTAACTTGTTTGTTTTAGATCTTAGTTATTAATTTGACCTAATTTTTGGGGGTTGATTCAATTCAACTTTTTTTTTAATTGAAACTACCTAACATTGTTGTTCTTTTAGACTTTAGTTATGAGTTTGACCTAATTTTGTGGGTTGATTCAATTCAAGTTCAAACAACTTTCAAACTACCCAATGTTGTTTCAGATGCTACCTAACAAATTTTAGTTACAAGTTATATAACCTAGTTTTGTGGTGTTATATTCAACTCAACAACAAACAACTTTCAAAACACCCAATGTTGTTTTTAGATGCTAGGCTAGCCTAGCACACCCTCCCAAAGTTCTAAGTTCTAACTAAATCCACAATATTGCTTAAATACTAGTGGCTATGAAGAAGCTTTAGGCACCTCGGGAAGTGGGAGGTCATAAACCACCGTACGTGGGTGAGCACAAAACCAAAGGAGGTTGTGGTGGAGCTTTTTGTGGGTGGGAATAATAATAATTAATAATAGTAGTGGTAGTAGTAGTAGTAGGTGGAGTGCTGGGGAAGTACCAGTTGGAGTGCATGATCCTTTCTTTCAAGGCCATGGAATACTAACTCTCCACATAGTAGCTAGCCTACCTCTACACCATATTAATCTAAGAAAAATGAAATAAAGAGCTAAAAAACATCAAAATCAAAAATCTAGGTAACGTGAAGACAAAAACTCCTTCTGTCACTTCTCAAAAGGCTTATGGCTTATGGTTGCTTCTGAGCTCGGGCTTCAACTTTCCCGGGATTTGGAACCCAAGAAGCTACATACATACACACATACAAACAAACAAACAAACAAATAGGAGTGATGTGTGAGATAAACAACAACAACAACAACTGCAAAAACTTAAGGGGGCCCTACTTGCTCCCACTATCCTAGTACCCACTGTCAAGATTCGCACAGGCTTGTGCTTAGATGTGGTCTTGCACACAAGTGGGCCAGAGTGAACCAGTATGCACCATGCAGGATGGATGAATGATGTGTGGATAGGTAACAAATTTTCCGTTGCATTACCATCCCACAGCTAACCATAGTGTTAGTACTAAGCATCCCCATGTATCTACCAGTGTTGGGTGGACTTTTAGAACATCAAGATATCATGCGCAAATATCATGTTAGATGTCACAAATTGTGATATTTTCATCATTGAATTTTAAAGATATGAGATTTAGTCATGTAATATTTCAAATTTAATTATAGATATCAATAGTATAAAATCCATGCAAGATATCAATTCCTTACTCTAATCCAAATATCAGGTAAAGGATAGTTAGGTTTGGGAAAAAAAAGGGGTTTACAATTTGAGACAACAACTATCTCAAACGAGGTCACATCAAACCCTTAATCGGCTTCAAGCTCAAAACTCATAAGTATAACAAGACCTAAACATAAGCTTAGGCTTTATTTTTTTATTTTTTTCTTGATTTATTGTTTCATTATTTCTTGTTTCAAACTCTTTTTCTTGGGTTTGATGTGTTTTTTTTTCTTTTGAACTATTGTTGTGCCCTTTATTCACACTCCTATTGCATCCATGCTCTTCCTTTGCACTAATAATGTGTCCATGTTTTTTCTTCACATTTTTATTATGCTTTTCCTTCATATTGTTCTTGCATTCATGTTCTTCTTTCATGTTATTGTTCTACTAATGTTTTTTTTTTCAATGTTATTATGTCTATGTTCTTCTTTTTATCTTTTTGTTTTTTTCCTTTGTGTTAATATTGTGTTCGTACTACCACTACTTCCATGTTCTTCCTTTACATTTTGTCTAGGTACATGTTTTTTTACACTATTGATATGTTATATTTTCTTCCTTTGCATTATTATTGTGTATGCACTCATCATGTTTCTAGCTTGTATTGCATCTTTTTTTGCATTTTGTGGACTCAAAAGTTGGAATTTTAACAATTTTATCTTTATTTATGAAGCAAGTTTCTTTTTTTTCTTTTTTTTTTGTTCGAGTTTTGTTATTTATGTTCTTTTTCATTGTTTTTTTTGTTTTTGGTGTTCCTAAAGGTTGCATTTGGAGAAGTGTTTCATTTTTTTGTGTTTTGTTGTGCAATATTTGTAACAAATATTTTTGCATAATACATTATTTTGCACATCATTAAATTTGCTTTATGATGAAGGATCAATGAAACATTTATTCTTACTTGTAATGCATAATAACACATTCCATATTCATTTTTGTACATTCATTCGTTTGAATTTTTCCACTTTTGGCTTTGTTGAAATTTCCCATGTGAAAAATGGAAGGTTTAGTGAAAATAAAAAATTGACCAATGTAAAATGAAGGATGTGAAATAATAATGAATGAAATCAAATTTGAAGATGATGTAATGGAGGAAACTCAAGAAAATTCTAGTTTGTAAGATGAAAGAAACATGGTTGTGAAAAACAATGAAAAAAAACCTAAGCAAATTTTGGAACTATTACATTTTCCAAAAAGAAGGTGGAGGCCACACAATAGGAATGCCTTATGCTAGTATTTTATGTGTTAATGATAATGCAGAGGTTACACTTGATGCACTTGGAATCATTTGTTGTACCTTGTGTTATTCCAATTTTGTGTTTTCCTTAATCCAAGAACAAAATCAAAGAAATGTCTAGTATTATATTATGAAACAAGTGAAATAACACGTATTCTCAAACATTTAATAATTTGATGTTCTTTCTTTAATATTACTTGTGTATTAAACCAATCTTGTGGGCACTGGTTACTTATTAGGGTTTTGCATGTAACAATTATCATGACCTTGAAACTTAAATAAGAATTTAATATTGTATCATCTATAAATAATTTGATGGAAAATAATTTTGGTGTGGTTTTGGGGTTGTCAATGCTTGCAAATACCATCATAAAGGAAGTATGAAAAGTTTTAAACGAATGTTTTTCATTTCAAAAAAATATGAAAAAAAGAAAACCCTAACATGTTAGATTCAATATTAAGATTCTTCAATTGGTTTCTTCTTTTATTGGTTAAGAATGAGTTGTTTCCATTGTGAAAGATTATGATAAACATTTTTTGTTTCCAATGCTTTTGAAATATTGCCATGTATTACAACTTATGGCAGATTTGAATATGTGGTAGATCATATAAATGATGAATATTATAGTCTTTACATTTTTGAAATGCTTGTTGGGATTCCTGAAGCAACCAAGGAGTTAATGAATAGGGAATTGCAAATGTTTAGGAGGTACCAAGTTGATGCAAATTGTACCCAAGTTGAATGGTGGGAAAAACATCAATCCTTGTTTCCAACTATTATTTTCCTTGCTTAAAATCTTGACATTTTGGGATCCCAAATGAAAGTTGAGAAGTGTTTTTTCCTTGGATGGCATATTTATGAATTCAAGGAGATGTTGATTATAATCAAATAATTTAAGTAAGTTAATATTTATAAGTGAAATATTGTTCAATGATCTTATGGTGGGTTGCATTTTATCTTTTAACTTGATAAGTTAATGTTTCTTGAGGAGAAAAAAGAAAAAAAATATGAAAATGAGTTTGAACAAGATGAGCTTGTGAACATGTAATTTGTAATTTCATCCCCTTATAAATATATTTTTGTAATAAAATTATTATATTTTTCATCTGAGCTATGATAACCACCTTGAATATCCAAAGGATATTATTTTTCCAAACATTTGAAAAACTAAGGTCCAGCCTTCAATTTTTAAAAAATAAATCGTATCCTTGTTGGATATTGTAAATGACATTTTTAAAAAAAGAATAAGAGATCTGACCTAGTTCTTAAAACCTTTTTTTGAAAATCAAACTTGCAGAATATCATAAAAGTATGATATCCACCAAACAACAGCGGTATCTACATCTACCTAGGTAGTAGTCATCCAATGCCATAACTACTTTGCTAACCATGGTGGATAACTATGTACTAACCATCCACATGTATCTACTATCTACCTTCCTAACAGTCAGCAAATGCCTTACCTACTACCTACATAGGAACCACTTACATATTCTCTACCTAGTTCCCTATAATACATACCCAGTTGCCTATGTAATGTGAGGTGAAAGTAGGAGAGTTTTACATGATATGTGCCTGGTGACCTACCTACATAGGAATCACTTACATATTCCCTACCTAATTCCCTGTGATACATACCCAGTTACATAGCTAGTTACATAGCTAGTGTGAGGTTCAAAGTAGGAACTCTCAACCCTAATACATCCTTAACCATGTCATTCCAATGGATGCTGCATTGGTGGGGTACAAGGAAACCTTATTGGAGGGATTAGAGATTTTGCACGTGGACCCTTTTTCATTCAAAAACATTTCAGGGGTACCGGGGAACCTCATTGGAGGGATTAGAGATTTTGCACGTGGACCCTCTTTCATTCAAAAACATTTCAGGGGTACCGGGGAACCTCATTGGAGGGCTTAGAGATTTTGCACATGGGTCTCCTTTTCATTGAAAAGTATTGCAATCCTTTCCTTTCCTTTGTCTAAGGTAAATTCTCTTAAACTTTATGTAGATAGCCTTGTTGTGGGGGGTATGCTCGAGGACTTGTTGGGTTTTGTCTCTGCACACACGATGAAAGGTTTCACAAGTAGCAACTGACAAATAAAGAAGCAAAGGACCCACACAAGCAACCCAAGGTTAGGATCCAATGTTCTTCTCTATGTCTCTTACACAGTGGGATTTGTAACAAGATATGGCTAACGTGGCAAAGGATCTTGAATTGTGCAATTGGGTCCCTCCACACCACCACCATCTCCACCACCTCCTCCTCTATGCCTCCTCCAATGATCAAAGCCTCGTCACGTGGACACTGAACTTTAATGTACATGCTTCAAACAGCATGAAATTGGGTTTGGATTATCCTCCTCCAATGATCAAAGCCTCATCACGTGGACACTGAACTTTAGTGTCCATGCTTCAAACAGCATGAAATTGGGTTTGGAGTTGGACACGCGAACCTGCAAATTTCCACAAGATATAGTACAGTCATCTCATCTCCGTAAGGCTCAGTGAAAGAAAAGAAAGACATCTTATTACTTTTTTACATTTTCCAAATCTATGGTGTGTTTATAAATAAAGTTTTGCATTGTGCATCAAAGAAAGAACTACTTCCCATCAGCGAGTCATAATGATTGGTCCAAGTGATGGCATTCAAATAGTAGTAGTCTCTCTCATCTTTGTACTCTTTAAAATTTCATAGGCCAGGTGGGAGGAAGAGTTAACCCTCTTTGTTTGTTGGATGTAACAAATACTAATAGAGGTCCAAACTCCAAACACCCAATAGGATATGGCTGTACCTGATCTTTCAAGTCATTTCTCAATTATGCACCTTCCAATATAGAAGTTGTTGGGAGCATACTAGTAGTTCTAGAGCTTCCATTGATATCTTATCTCTCGGACATGATGATGACCGCATTTTGGAGTCAACAACCCAAAAAAGGAAAAACCCAACAAAGAGAGAATATGAAAGAATATCATCAGCTACGCATTTTTTTTAAAAACTTCTCCAGTAATAGTAAGTACATATCTCAGTTGTACTTAACTAAAAAAGTACATGCTGCCCAAAAAGACCAACCAAGAGACATCCTACACTGTGGCTTCTCTGACTAGCTTTACTTGAAGTATAGCTTGTTTTGTATGCAATTTGTAGATCTGAAATTCTCAAAGCCTTCCCTAGTTCAAAGCCACTCTGTTTGGCTGTTAGCCTTCTTGCATGCTGGCCATCTCACTTGCTCTCTCTCTCTCTCTCTCTCCCTCTTTGGCCAATCATATCTTTCTCTCATTTGCCAATGGGAGAGGCAAAGAGTATAAGATTATGGGCAGCAACTCTGCAAGTTGAAACATCACATAACTATTTCAACTTTGTGTTCAGATATTTGGGTGCAAGAAGGACGGTGATCCTATGGCTTAGTAGGCTAGTATAAAACATAGGCTTTATTACACTCCATACTTCCACATTCCAATGTTTATATCAGAATGAGATGCTTTTTGGTTGGAGGGTGTAGAGGTTTACGGCTTTGGGGGGGGCACAAGAGCTAGGCAAATAACCTTTGTGTATAGCACAATGACATTCCCATGATTGAAAAAGGAGTTTTTAAACATTTTCTCCAAAGAGTCCACAAAGCGTCTTTTCCACCACTTTTACAAAAGTTGGGCACTATGCACCTATTTGAAGACAATTAAGAATATCTCAAAAATACATAGGGCTATCCATATTGTAGAGATCTAGTATGGCCATTAAAAAGCATCATAGGAAAAGCTTGGGGTGAGGTGATGTGCAAATGAAAGAGTGTGACCCTCAACAATAGTAATGCAGTGCAAGCATCAAATCAAAATCTGAATTTTGTGATTCTTAACTTCTAGTAGATGGCTCATTGGCTTATCTAGCATTGAGATATCTCATTGGATTATCTAGCATCACGGCCATTGATTTGTTTGGTAAGTCGCCACAACAATTGGTGCACATCAGATTTGAAAGTTTGTGGGCCACATTTTGGATTTCACATTCACACAAAAGTCATTTAAATAAGCACTTTACTGGTTCAAGTCTTACTACTTCAAAATTCAAACCTTAGAATTGATGCCCAACCGTCAATATCCACCAATTAGAGGAGATATATATTCATCCAAATGTATTGCAACACAAAAAACCGATTTATTGTCTGGTTACAATCCTATGAAATTCCAGTAAATTACAACCCCACAAAGTGCAGGGTGTTTCACAAATTTAGGTTTCTGATGATATGGCCACTATTCCATTCACTAGATTTTGGGAACACTAGATCAAAGCCAAAAGAAAAAAAACTGTCCTGCTGAAGCCAGCCAACAACTAGTACATAAACTGTGCAGTTTGAAACTCCTTCTACTTGGTGGTTTTATGAACCCCTTTGCATCAAGACTGACTGAAATGTGTAACAAAATGGGCAGATGTTATATACCCAATAATGAGCTCTGTCCGGGCCACAGTGAACCAGTACCCACCAGTGCACCATGAAGGATCAATGATAAGTGGTAAGGAAACAATTTTCTGTTGGCTTTCAGTTCCCTAGCTAACTATGGTCACAAGCAAGTTGTTAGTAGGTAGGTAGTTAAAACAGCCTTCACATATCTATCACCAGGGTCCAGGTCCGGGTATCATATAACCTACCTGCCGGTTCCATTTCCAAGAAATACCTGACCAATAACCTACCCGGCCTGGTATTAGGATTTTAGATATCTTGTAAATACCCCATTGGCAAGGTATTAATTTTTTAAAAATCAGTACCCTATTGAGACCCTGATTAGACATGTCTTTCTTACCTTGATCGGTTTTTTTCATGTAATTTTTTCATCCAAGCACCTTCATCCATTTAGGGTTTCACTTTTTCCATATACCCAAAACTTTAAATCACAAGTCCCTCTCTCATGTGCTGCTCTCAACTTTGCATTCAACAATGTTTTTCTACTTGTTGGGATGAATTGTTGTGTTTGGCTACAATAGTCACCAAACACAACAATCCATCCTAACAACTGTAATGGTTATTGTAAGATCCTTGAATACTATTGCAAATGTTGAGGATGAATATAGAGGCATCATTAGGGGTCTATGATAATTTTCTTTCAACTCACAAGAATTGAATTGATGCACCCATAAATAAGTAGGTTTTTTTCCCCTTTCTGTTGTGTTTCACTTGTGTTTCTTGTTGTTGATATTTTTGTTCTTGTTTTGTTTGGCATCGTCTTTTAGGTGTATGGGACTAGATGTGTAATGTTGAAGTTGTGCTATAAAAACAAACTAACATGAATTGTTTTAGGGTTCCAATTTCAAGTTTTGAATTCTTAAATTCATCAAAGGAAAACTTTTTATAATTCATTAGTGTCAATTTTTAAACTTAATTCTAGACTTTTTTGTTTTTCGCATTATAAATCAGAATCCAAATGGTAAATTAGACTTAAACATTTGGTTTGAATGTGCATATGCATGAAGATTTTGATTGTCATGGTGCTCACTTGGAAATGGGGGACTTGACTAAAGATTCTAGGCTAGTAGTTGGTTCAATTTTGACGCCAAATTGGACAATCTGCATATGAAAGCATTGCAATGTTTAATGACTTGGATGATGAAACAAAAATTGCATGGGAGGTTTTGAAGGCTCAATTCATCTTGAATAAAAAAACATGGGTCCCTCACCACATGTTCTTTCTCCCTTGACATCTTTTTTTGGTGAATGATGGTAGTAAGTTAAATCATATTTTGCTTCAAACTATGCATTATGTGATTTGCCATTCTATTTGCCAAAGTTACAATGTTGGTAGTACCACCAAAAAGAGGAAAGGTATTTTTTTTACAACTAGCAACATGGGACTACTTCAATGAATAAACATATCTTGGGTGAGCATCCAACCACTTGGCACAAGTGGAAAAATATTAACCTAACTTTTGATTCAAAATAGTTGCACCATGAAAAGTTCCAAAAAGGTTGTATCATTGGTTATGGGGCCATCACAAATCATTTTGGGCATGGTAATCCTTATAAGAAGGACGATGCACAACAACAAAATTTATGGAGGACCTACTGTTGTTTGTTGCCAAAGCCTACATGCCTATTTCTATTGTAGAAAATTAGTGGTTGAAGTGTTACAACATGTTTCAAAATCCTTGAGTTGTGTTTCTGAACTGCAGGCAAATGGTTCAACATGCCATCCCTTCATTGGTGGCTAAAACCATGGAACAATATGTAATTCTTGCTTTGGATTCATGTGTTACAACAACAACCTTTTTTTATTTATGAATGTCCATATTTAGACACGACACATTTGTTTTTGTGATTAATTTTATGAATTCATTGTGGGTGCCTTGCCATGTGACAATGGGATTTTCTTAAGCCACTAATATGTTTACAATTGCAATGGTAACATAGGTCAAAGCTCTCTTGTCATTGCATAATTTATTGGACAAACTAATTGCCTATGTGGAGGATGAAGGTGGCAATTTTGTCCACCCTTACATAAGTTCTTACTTCAATTATCAATTATGGTCCTTTAGGACTTGCAATTCCTTGGTAGGGGTCATGTTTTGGTAACATTTTCAGTAAACCATGCCAATATGCTTGTAATGATACTAAAGTTTATGTTAGTTTTAGGGAGATTAGTTTGAAAGCCACTCAATCTACATTACAAAAAATAATTACATTGACTAAGAAGTGTAGCAAAGGTGCAATGAATGGCATAAGGCATGGCTTGATACTAAGCTCTCCCATTGAAAATTAGAACACCGATGAAAATCAGGTTTGTTAGTAAGGTGATTATGTTTCAAAAAACCCTAGAACATTACAATGTCGTCAATCTATCTTATGGAAGGCAAGAAATTCAAGAATTACAAGGTTGTGTGTCGAATGCACACACATGGACAGTTTGTAA
>Ga0209208_10000626_pt1 | contig 46749 bp, 44 predicted proteins | sample S1TSphfallax_3_FD_187694 | JGI IMG/M metagenome (GOLD analysis project Ga0209208, IMG submission 187694) | Host-associated microbial communities from peat moss isolated from Minnesota, USA - S1T2_Fd - Sphagnum fallax MG (SPAdes) (version 2) | ecosystem: Host-associated > Plants > Peat moss >...
CGCGAGGCCCCCGCGCCCGCCGACCCCGATGCGTTCGGCGCGCGCGTCGCAATCTACGGGCTGGATGGTGCCCTGCTGCTCGGTCGGCCGTTGCGCGGCGGCGCACCGGCGCCGGTCGAGCGCCCGCTCATCCTGCACGGACAAACGGTCGCATGGCTGCGGATGTTGCCGGTCAAACCCGCGCGCGACGCGATCGAGGCGCACTTCCTACACCGGCAATATCTCGGCATCGTCGGCATCGCGGCGACGTTGGTCTTGTTGGCCGTTGCCATGGCTCGGTGGGTCGCGGGTCGTTGGGTACGTCCGCTCGTCGCCGTCCAAGACGCGACCGCGAGGATCGCGCGCGGCGAACTCAGTCTGCGCCTGCCCAACACACGCACCGACGAAATCGGCGACGTGGTGAGCAACTTGAACCGCATGACCGATGGGCTGCAGCGGCTCGAGGGTGCCCGCCGTCGCTGGATCGCCGACATTTCGCACGAACTGAGGACGCCGCTCGCGGTCTTGCGCGGCGAAATCGAGGCGCTCGCCGACGGCGTGAGACCGCTCGAGCGCTCCTCCGTGCTGTCCTTGCGCGAGGAGGTCTTGCGCCTTGGCGCACTGGTCGAGGATCTGCATCTGCTCGCAATGTCCGACTTGCAGACCTTGCCCTGTCAGTTCATCGACGTCGACGCCGCCGAAATCGCACGGCGCGTCGCTCAGCGTTTCGCGACGCGCGCCGCCGACCAAGGTTTGCGGCTGGATCTCGCCGTACCCGACCAGCTCGTGCTGCCGGTGCGCTGGGATCCGAAGCGCATCGAGCAAATGTTGGTCAACCTGATCGAGAACAGCTTGCGCTACACCGACGCACCGGGCCAGGTTCGATTCGCTCTGAAGCGCGAACGCACTCGCGCGATTCTCGACCTCGACGACAGCAAGCCCGGCGTGCCGGCCGCCGATCTCGGCAAACTGTTCGAGCCGCTGTATCGCGCGGATGCGGCGCGCAGCCGCCACAGCGGCGGCAGCGGCTTGGGACTCGCGATCTGCGATGCGATCGTGCGCGCCCATGGCGGACGCATCGAAGCGCTCGCCTCGTCGCTCGGCGGATTGCGTGTGCACATCGAGTTGCCCTTGCTCGCGGGACCCACGCGATGAGCGAGGGCGTGAGGCGGCGCGTGCTCGTCGTCGAGGACGACGCGAAGATCGCGCAGCTGCTCGTGGATTATCTGCACGACGAGGGTTTCGAGGCGGAGGCGATCGCCAATGGGCGCGACGCTCTGCAAGGGATCGAACGATCGGTGCCCGCGGCAGTGATCCTCGATCTGATGCTACCGGGTCTCGACGGGATCGGCGTCTGCAGGGCCGTGCGCGCCTTCAGCGACGTGCCGATCTTGATGCTGACGGCGCGCGTCGATGAGGTTGATCGACTACTCGGTCTCGATACCGGCGCGGACGACTATGTGTGCAAGCCCTTCAGTCCGCGCGAGGTGATGGCGCGCGTACGCGCGCTACTGCGTCGTGCCGAAGGCCGCATCGGCGCGACGAGCGCGGTCTGGAGCGTCGACGAGGAAGGCCTGCGCATTGCCTGGCGCGGCGAATGGCTGCCGCTGACGCCGCTCGAGTTTCGCATGCTGCGACGACTGTTGGGCCGTCCGGGGCGCGTGTTTTCGCGCGCGCAATTGCTCGACAGCCTGCACGAAGACCTGCGCGACGTGAGCGATCGGGCGATCGACAGTCACATCAAGAATCTGCGCCGCAAGATCCAAGCGGTGGATCCGGACAGCCTCTGCATCGAATCGGTCTACGGTGTCGGTTATCGCTTCGACCCACCGGGCTGAGACGGGCGTCCTCGCTTATGTTTCATCGGCGCGCCCGCAGTGTGCGCCGTCTCGCAGATCCGTGCACTCCCGCCCGCACGCTCACAGTCTCTCCACATTGGCCACCGAATGTAGGCCCCATCAACAGGAGAGCACCCATGTCCACCACGACCCACCCGTCCATCGACCCACAGGCCATTTCGCGACGCCATCCGCCGTTCGCCGCCTGGACCGCCACGCTGGCCGCGGCGGCCGCGCTCGCTTTGACGAATGCCGGTCATGCCGCGCCCCCGCCGCCACGAGCGCCGGCGCCACCCGCGAATCCGCCGCTCGCGACCTTCCCCGACGGCGCCGGCCAGTGGAGCAATTTCACGGTGAGCGGCGCGCTCGATCTACAGTCACCGTTCTTCCAGTCGCTGGGCAGCAATGGCCGCAGCTGCGCCACCTGCCATGCGCCGAAGGATGCGTGGACTTCGACCCCGCCGCTCTTGCAGCAGCGTTTTGCCGCGACCCGGGGGACGGACCCAGTCTTCGCGAGCATCGACGGTACGAACTGTCCGACGCTCGAAATCGCAACGCCCGCGGAACACCAGTCCGCCTCGAGCTTGCTGTTGAACAAAGGTTTGATCCGGATCGCGCTCGCACCGCCCGTGAACGCGCAGTTCACCGTGACCGCGGTGAGCAATCCTTACGGTTGCGGCTCGACGGCGACTTTATCGCTGTACCGCCGCATTCCATCGACGACGAACCTTGCCTTCTTGTCCACCGTGATGTGGGATGGGCGCGAGTCGCCCGTCGGCCGCAGCATCGACGCGGACCTGATCGCGCAGGCGACGCATGCGGTACTGACTCACGAGCAAGCCGTCGCTGCACCGTCGAGCGCCGTGCTCGACGGCATCGAAAGCCTCGAGGTCGAGCAGTTCACGGCGCAAAGCACGGATGCTCACGCGGGCGCGCTGAACGTCGGCGGCGCGGACGGCGGCCCCTTGAATCTCGCGCAACAATCGTTCACGCCCGGCAGCAACGATCCCTTCGGCGCCGCGGCAGCGACGCCCGGCGTGCCGCCGGAGCCGGTCTTCACGATTTACTCTGCCTGGGAGAGCACTACGGGTACGAGTTCGGTGGCCCTGGCGCGAGCCTCCATCGGGCGCGGCGAGCGCATCTTCAACACGCGTCCGATCGCCATCACGGGCGTCGCGGGAATCAACGACCAGATCGGTGCGAACGGTCGGCCGCGAGGCGAAGTCGTCGGGACTTGCGGCACCTGCCATAACGCGATCAACGCCGGTAGCCATACGAGCGCGCTGCTCGTCGACATCGGCGTCTCCGCAGCCGCGCTGCGCACCCCCGACCTCCCGCTGATCACGCTGACGAATCGCACGACCGGCGCCAGGCTCCAAACGAGCGACCCCGGTTTCGGTCTCACCACCGGCAACTGGGCCGATCTCAACAAGTTCAAGGTGCCGACGCTCCGCGCCGTCGTCGCACGAGCCCCGTACTTCCACAACGGTTCCGCCGCCACGCTCGACGCCGTCGTGGATTTCTACGAGCGACGCTTCAATCTGAATCTACTGCCCCAGGAGCATGCGGACTTGGTCGCTTTCTTGTCGGCGCTCTAAGGCTCAGCCGTGACGCATGTAGACCGAGTAGCGCTCGTCGACGATTTCGCTGAGCGGCACCAAGTGATGACTCAATCCGCGCCCCTTGCTGCGGAACTGCAGCGAGTACGGCGGCGACGCTTCGACGCGCTCGAGCCAGTCTTCGGACTCGGCGGACTCGATCTCGGGCAAGGGATACTCGGCCCCTTGCGGAGCATAGCCACCATAAATCATCGAGGCGGTGAGCTCGGCGGTACCGAGCCTCACGGCGAGCACCAGCGGCCCGTACAGGGCAGCGAAAACCCGCGGGTCGTCGGGCGTGACGGACCGATGCAGGTTCATGGGAAATTCGACCGTGACCACATCGCCGGCTTGCCACGCGTGTGCGAGCGTCAAATACGTGGACGGGCGGATGGCGAGCGTCTGCTCGGCGCCGTTGATGCGCACGCTGGCGCCGCGCGTCGCCCAGTAAGGCACGCGGATCTTCAGCGCCGTCGCCCGCACAGGGCCCGTCTCGAACGTGAACGTGATGAGCTCTTCGGCCGGAAATGTCGTGGTCTGACGCAGCCGCAAACCCCGTTCGGGCCACGCGAGCGAAGAGGCCACGAACAAGTTCACGTAGACGTCATCCGTGTCATGATGGTAGATCGAATCGTTGAGCTTCGCGTATTCTTCGCTGCCCGTGCCAGTGCAGCACCAGAACGCCTTGAACGGCGTGCCGAAGGTCTTGTACATGCCCGGCTGCAATGGTACGTAGTACATCAGCATGCCATTGCGATCTTGGGTGCCGCGGCGCACGTTGAACAACACCCGCTCGTAATAATCGAACAGCCGTGGATCCGGGCGCTGACTATAGAGCTGCCGTGTCAGCTTCATCATGTTGTACGAACAACAACACTCCTCCGCTTCGCGGCCGAGCTGACTCGCGATCGCATCGGCAGCCTGCCAGTCTTCGCCGTTGCTGGTGCCGCCGGTGCAATATGCATGGTGCTCGGTGACGATGCGATGAAAATTGGCGGCGATGTTGCCGTAGCGCGCGTCGCCCAACAACTCATGGCCGCGAGCCGCGCCGATGATCTTCGGAATATTGGTGTTGGCATGAAGGCCCGCAAGCTGGTCGATGTCGCGCGCCAATGGTTCGAAAATCAGCTGGTGTTCGAAGCGATAAGCCAGTGCGCGATACTTCTCGTCGCCCGTGATGGCATAGATGTCGAAGGCCGCTGCCATCATGCCGCCGTGTTCGACGAGCAAGACTCGCTGCCAGTCCTCGGGACCGAAAGAACGGGAATACGCATCGGCCCAATCAGCCATCCGCAGCGCGACGGCCAAGGCCCGCCCGTTACCGGCGTGCTCGGCCATGTCGAGCAATCCCGCGATTATCTTGTGATAGGTATAGAACGGCGCCCAGACTTTCGTATGCAGACGCAAGCGCTCGTACAAAGACGTCGGGTAAGCGCCTAAGTAGCCGTCCGGCGCCTGGCACTCGGCCAGCATCTCGACCAGCGCATTGGCCTTCTCCAAGATGAAGCTATCGCCCGTACTGGCGTACAGCAACGCGCAAGCCGACAAATAATGCCCGACGTAGTGCCCGCGCAGTTCGCAATCGGGGGCCTCCCAGCCACCGAGGGGCTCAGCGTCCGAGGCCAGCCCGGCCGTGACACGAAAATTGTGCGCCAAACGATCATTGGGCAACGAGTACAGAAAGCTGCGATTGAGTTCCGCCATGTCCTTCCAGGGACCCGGCAGCAAGCGCACATCGGTCATGGGGAAGGCATGCACTTGCCCTGGCTGGGCGGGCCGACGGGATTCGCGTGCCGTCGTCGAAGCCAACGCCGCAGTCGCGGCATCGGATTGCCGCGACCGAGTCAAAAATCCGGCTGTCCCGGCTGCGGCCGCAGCGCCGAGGAACGTCCTACGGTTGATGCTCAACGGTCTTATGGATCCCGGGAATCTGGTTAGATGAAAAAAGTTGCATCAACCTTGAGAAAGACTAAGCACCTATTACAAATCTCTATGGCAATATTGACTTCGAGTTCGGCGCTGCCCAAGCAGCGCGAACCCGAAGGTTTAGGAGCAATTCGCGTCGGCAACCAGCCAACTCCCCCGTCGGCGCGATATTCCAGCGGCGTGGGTCTTTCGAGACCCACGCCGTATTTTAATCCCTTCCCGTACACTGATTCAATGCAATACGGGTTTTTAGCAAACTTTTATCTGTTCCGGCCGCCTGAATGATCGGCGAGGCCCGGTTGGCGTCCCGGTAGTTCCTCAACGCTCGAACTTCGTCGACAAAATGATGGACGAGGTCGTCCGCTCGACGCCGGGCAGGGCCCCGATCCGATCGATGACTTGATCCATCTCGGCCACCGTGGCAGTCGCGGCAATGGCAATGAGATCCACCTCACCGCTGACCGAATGCAGCAACCGCACCTGACTGACGGCGGTCAGCGCCGCGATCACCGCCCGCGCCTCCTTGGCCCCAACCTTGATCATCACATGGGCACGGACGGCACCGAGTTCGTGCTCGGGCGCGAGCCTCACGGTGTAACCGGCGATCACCCCGTCGCGCTCCAGGCGCGTCAACCGGCTTTGCACGCTACTACGCGATCTACCCACGCTGCGCGCCAACTGGGCCGTCGAGGCGCGGCCGTTCTCGCGCAGCTTGGTCAAGAGAGCGACATCGATTGCGTCCGTCATTTCGCCATCTCATTCCGTCGATTCGACCGGCATTTTCGGTTAATACGCGCGGTTCGTCCATACCATCTGCCGGTCATTTCGCCAAGAATGCAGGGTATTTGGAGCTCCGTATGAGAAAGATTCTGATCGTAGGCGCCGGCAAGATCGGTTCGATGATCGCCGAACTCCTGGCGGGATCGGGGGACTATGCCGTGACGGTCATGGATCGATCGCCCCAGCAACTCGATAGGCTCGAGACGGCCCTGCCGATCACCAAGATTGCCACCGACATTGCCGACGGTGCGCAGCTGCGCCGGCTGCTCGAGGGTCAATTCGCCGTCCTGAGCGCCGCCCCGTATCATGCGACACGCATGATCGCCGAGGCGGCCAAAGCCGTGGGCGCGCATTACCTCGACCTGACCGAAGATGTCGCGAGCACGCGCATCGTCAAGCAACTTGCGAGCGATGCACGCACGGCTTTCATTCCTCAATGCGGACTCGCCCCCGGATTCATCACGATCGTCGCGAGCGACCTCGCCTCACGCTTCGAAAGACTCCAGGACGTCCGCATGCGGGTGGGCGCATTGCCAAAATTCCCTTCGAACGCGCTGAACTACAATCTCACCTGGAGCACGGACGGCGTCATCAACGAGTATTGCGAGCCTTGCGAGGCGATCGTCAATGGTCAGTTGCGCGAGACGCAACCGCTCGAGGAATGCGAGGAATTCGCCCTGGACGGCATCCTGTACGAAGCGTTCAACACCTCGGGGGGCCTCGGCACCCTGTGCGAAACCCTGGCCGGCAAGGTGCGCAACCTCAACTACCGCACGATACGCTACCCGGGACACGCGGCGATCATGAAAGCTCTGCTCAATGATCTGCGACTGCGCGACCGGCGCGAGCTGCTCAAGGACATACTCGAGAACGCGGTACCGGTAACGCTCCAAGATGTCGTGATCGTCTTCGTGACCGTGAGCGGCATCCAAAAGGGCCAATTGGTCCAGGAAACCTACGCGAACAAAATTTATGCAGCGCCGGTCGGCGGTCGCATGCGCAGCGCCATCCAGATCACGACAGCCGGCGGCATCTGTGCCGTGCTCGACATGCTCGCCGCGGGCCGGCTGCCGCAATCCGGCCTGATTCGACAAGAGGATATCCGCCTCGCCGACTTCCTGGAGAATCGTTTTGGCCGCTGTTACGCCGAGGCCCGGGCACCGGCGCCCGCCGCAAACGCGGCCTGAGCGAGCGCTCGCCTCAGCGCATGCCGCCCAAGATCCGCGCGGGCAGCATCAGGATCGCGAACACCAGTGCGAGCACGCTCTCGAACACGATGCCGACGAGCCGAAATGGAATGGATAGGAGCCAGAAGAAAGGCAAGAGCACCAGGACGACGAGCGCCAGGGGCCAGCAGAGCACCAAGAGGACGAGCCAGACCAGCAACTTGAGCATCGCATTCTCCTCGCGAATCCGATCGCAGACGCCTCCCCGACATTATAGCGCCTCTGGCCCGCCGTAGCGCCACGCGGCCAGCGTCAGCGCCAACTCTAAATCAGCGTCCGCGAGCGCAGGATGTCGGCGAGGTTGACGGGTGCTTGGATTTGACGAATCGCCGCTTGCCAGCGCTCGGCAAAAGCGGGTGCGCGCCATCCGGACAATAACTGTTCTACGCTGCCGGCTAACAGGGCTTCGCCGACTTTGGTCCCATGCCAAGGATTATCGAACCAGTGACTCATGGCGAGTCTCTCCTAGTCTGTATTACCGCTCGGGCTGATACGTCGCAGACAAAGTCTAGAGCGCCTCGAAAAGCGGCGACAACTGTCTGTGAAAAAAGACAGTTGGTTTCTTGATAGCATGCGGGCCGCCATGACCGTGAGCTTGCGTAAAGCGACCAGCGACGACATCTCGGCGATCGAAGCCCTGATTGCCCGCTCGGCGCGTGGTCTATCGACCGAAGATTATCGTCCCGAGCAGGTGGAGGGCGCGCTGCGCGGCGCGTTCGGCGTGGACACCCAGCTATTGAGGGATCAAACCTATTGGCTCGCCGAAGTGGACGGACTCGTCGGCTGTGGCGGATGGAGTTATCGCGCCACGCTGTTCGGCGGCGATGCACGCGGGGGCCGGGATTCAAGGCCGCTCGATCCACGGACCGAGGCGGCGAGGATCCGCGCCTTCTTCGTCGACCCGGCACACGCGCGTCGCGGCATCGCAAGCCTGCTGCTCGAACGCTGCGAGCAAGAGGCCAGGGACCATGGCTACGTGCACTCAGAACTCATGGCGACGCTGCCCGGCGTCAAGTTCTACTCGCGACGCGGTTATCGCGGCGGCGAAACCGTCCGCTACGACGTGGGTTCCGGTGAACACATCGAATTCATCCCGATGCGCAAGGATCTTTGAGGCGTCACTTCGGGGCGTCCGCGTAGATCTTCACGAGCCGGTAGAGAAACTTGCGTCCTTGGAGCAGGGAGTCCACGCCGACGTATTCGTTCAGACCGTGGATATGCCCGAGGTCGGGCCCGATGAACACCGGTTCGAAGCCATAGGTCGGTATGCCCGTGGCGTTCAAAAACGCCCCGTCCGTGGCGCCGGCCTGAAGGATCGGCAACACCGGTACGCCGGGAAAGAGTTCCGCGGCGAGCTTCTCGACCGGCCCGAGAACCGCGGGCGTCAAGGGCGGCGGCGGCGGCGTCGAGCTGCGCGTTTCCAAGGTGATGACCTTCACCTCCGGGTCGGCGACCAATTCCTGCAGCTTTGCCGCCACGCTCGCGGCGCTCACGCCCGGAAAGATCCGGCAATTGATGTTGGCGCGAGCCCGCTGCGGCAACGCATTGGTGGCATGGCCCGCATCGAGCATCGTCGCGACGCAGGTCGTGCGCAAGGTCGCGTTCCAACTCGGATCCTTGGCAGACACGAGCGCGATTGCCGCCGCATCACCGGGATCGCGCAGGAAAGCATTCATCGCGTCGGCGATCGCGGTTTCGCCCTTGGCCGCCTCGACCTTGGCCATGCCGGCGAAGTAGCCGCGATTGCCGTCGGTGAATTGCGGCGGGAAGTCGTAGGCGGCGACCCGCCCGAGAGCGGCGGCCAGCCGATAAATGGCGTTGTCTTTGAGCGGACGAGAACTATGACCGCCGGGATTGGTCACCTCGAGGCGAAAATTCTGCGGCAACTTCTCGCCCGCCTGAATCTCGAGTGCCACACGCTTGCCGGACGCGTCGAGTTCGCCGCCCGCACCCTCGTTGAGCGCGAAGCCCGCATCGATCAAGGCGTGTTCGTGAGTTGCCAGCCACTCCGCGCCGTTGAAGGCCCCAGAGGTCTCCTCGCCGCAGGTCAAGGCGAGCTTGAGCGTGCGCCGCGGCTTGAATTTCTCTTGCTTGAAGCGCATCAGCGTATCGACCCAGATCGACGCCTCGGCTTTGTCGTCGAGCGCGCCGCGCGCGTAGAAATTACCGTTCTCTTCGATCAGTTTGAACGGATCTCGAACCCAATCCTCGCGCTTCGCCTCCACCACGTCGATATGCGCCAGAAGCAACAAAGCCTTTTCCTTCGGGTCCCGGCCAGCATAGATGGCGACGAGCCCACCCTCTTTCGGATGATCCGGCGCCGTGAACAAATGCAGATCCGAATCGTCGAAGCCGGCCGACTTTAGCCGGGCCGCCATGCGCTCGGCCGCGAGCGTGCAACTACCCGCGGAGAGCGTCGTATTGGTCTCGACGAGTTCTTGATAAACCGAACGGAATTGTTGCTCGTCGGCCGTGGCATCGGCGGCGCAAGCCGCGAAGCCCGCGCACATACTTGCCGCGGCCAGGCTCGCGCGCAACCACTGGGACTTCGTCATCGGATGGTCTCCTTCGAACTTCGCTCGAGCACGTGCTCGCCGCCGATTATTACCCAAACCGGCTCGTTGTGCCGGTGCCGACGAAAGTCTTGATGTCGGTGAGCACGGGCGCGATGCTGCGGCCGAGCTCGCTCAAGGCGGCAATCGTGCCGGCATGGGCGAGCGTCGGGTACATGCGCAGCGTGACGGCAACCCCGCGGCTGCGCAGCGCCGCGGCGAGATGCGTCGAGTTGAACGGCGCGACCGTCTTGTCCTGCTCGCCCTGCACGAGCAACATCGGCGGGGCATCGGCGCGGGCGAAATTGATCGGCTGCGACAGCGCGTAACGATCCGGCGGCCCGAACATGTCCTGCAGATCCGCCTCACGCAGCGGCAGGAAATCATAGGGTCCGGACAAGCCTATGAATCCCGCGATCGGCGGAACCGGTCGATCGACGAAGAGAAAATAGCGGGGATCGAGCGTCAACAAGGCGCCCATGTGCGCGCCCGACGAGTGCCCCATCAGGTAAAACCGGTCTGGATCGGCCTGATAGTCGCTCGCATGGGCGAACGCCCAGGCGGCGGCTAGCGCGGCATCCTCCATGAAACCGGTGAGCTTCACCTGCGGATACATGCGGTAGTTCGCGACGACCGCGACGAACCCGAGTTCGGCGAGCGCCGCGCCGACGAAACGGTATTGCGACTTGTCGCCGAACTCCCAGCGCCCGCCGTGCCAGAAGACGATCAAGGGGCGCGGCTTGCCCGGCGCCCCATCGGGCAGATATACATCGAGACGCTGCAGCGGATCACGGCCGTAAGCGAGCTCGGTCTTGCGCGTGTAGGCGCCGAATACGGTCGGCGCGTTTGCCGCGAAGAACGTCAGCTGCGTACAGGCCGAGGACAGCAGCGCCGTGAGCCCCACGAGCATTCCGCGCCGTCCCAGCAAGGCCTTCTCAGCGGCAGACATAAGTCGGCAACCCCTGCGCATCGACGAGCCCGTGCGCGACGAGCCATGCGTGCGCATCGCTCGCGTCGTCGCAAAACCAGGCGGCGGCGCTGCCGAGACGGAATGTGTAACCCCAGGCGTCCATGTCCTCGAACATACGGTCTCGGCCGACGTTCGGAAGCAGGCTGGCGAGCAGAATTTGCAAATAACAGACGGCGTTTTCCTCCTGATGGTCGCCGCCCGCGTCCGTGTCCAGTCCTGCGCGCCGCTCCGGTGTCATGCAGACGAAATGCGCGGCCTCGTGCAGGACCGAATGGATCGGGGTATCGAGTCGCGCCAGGATACTCGCGCCGACCAGGCCGGCCTCGCGTTCACCCCAATACGATCCGGGTATGATCTCCTGCGGCGCGACCAGCCGCAGTTCTAGCCCATAGCGATCGAGCATGACGAACAGCGGCGTGCGATCGATCGCACCGAGGGTGAGCACGTGCACGCGGAGCCGGCGGCTATTGGATGCGATCCAGGCGGCGGATCGCGATCGCGACCAGATCGCGTGCCATCTGTTGCCGCAAGATGTCGGCTTCGTGCTCCTTCGCCAGCACGGCATTCTCGGCAAAGCTGTAATCCTGTTGCAGAGTCAAGGTTTGCGGCGGCAACAGCAGCTTGTCGGAACCACGCACGTCGAAGGTCACGGTATAGATCAACAGATATTCCGTGGGGATATTGCTCGCCGAAACGGACAAGGTACGCTGTTCGACCGTGTCGCGCGTCACCTCGATGATCGCCGTGGCGCCAGCCGCCGCCGGCTGTAGCTGCGCGCCGCTCACCTTCAATTGCCGCTCGAAATCGCGCGAAAAGTCGGTATACGGGTCTTTGAGCTGCAGGTACGGACGCGACAGCGCCTCGGGCCAAGGGCCGCCGCTGCCGACGAGATGGAACCCGCAGGCGGCAATCCAGACCGCGATGCAGCCGCCGAGGATGGCTGGAGCGGCGCCGCGCAACGCCATGCGTCGAGGCGGGTTAGCCACCTCAGATCACGATGTTGACGAGCTTGCCGGGCACGACGACGAGCTTCTTGATCGGCGCGGCGCCGACGAACTTTTGCACCGCAGGGTCGGCGAGCGCCGCGCCGCGTACGGTCGCCTCATCAGCGTCGATGGCGACCACGATGCGGCCGCGCAGTTTGCCGTTGACCTGGACGACGATCTCGCGTGTCGCCTGTTCGAGTGCCGACGGATCGACGCTGGGCCAGACCTCGTCGATGAGCGCGGTCTGGGCGCCGAGCGCAAGCCAGAGTGCGTGCGTCACGTGCGGAATGATCGGCGATAGGCAGATCACCGCGAGCTTGAGCGCTTCGCGCTGCACGGCCCAGTCGGCGGCGGCGGCCGGCTTGAACGCCGCGCTCGCGTTCAGCAACTCCATGACCGCCGCGATCGCCGTGTTGAAGGTGCGGCGTCGGCCGATGTCGTCGGTCACCTTCGCCAAGGCCTGGTGTGCGTGACGCCGCAGCGCGCGCTGCGACTCGTTCAGTGCCGCGGTCACGATCGGCGCATCGCTGCCAGTGGGGGCCCCCGCGAGGTGATCGTAGACGGCCTTCCACAGCCGTTTGATGAACCGGTACGCGCCCTGCACGCCCTCATCCGACCATTCGAGGGTCTGCTCGGGCGGCGCCGCGAACATCGTGAACAAGCGGGCCGTGTCGGCCCCGAACTCATCGACCAGCGCCTGCGGATCGACGCCGTTGTTCTTCGATTTCGACATCGTGACCACGCCGCCGGACTCGACTTCACCGCCGTCCAAGCGGGCAATCGCGATGCGCCGGCCGTCGGTTTTGTCCACCGTGATATCCACGTCGGCGGGATTGAAATATTCAATGCGCCCGGAAATCGGCTTGCGAAAAAAGACTTCGTTGAGGACCATGCCCTGCGTGAACAGATTGGCGAACGGTTCGTCGAACCCCACGCTGCCCAAGTCGCGCATCACTCGGGTCCAGAAGCGCGAATACAGAAGATGCAGAATCGCATGCTCGATGCCGCCGATGTATTGATCGACGGGCAGCCAATAATCGACCCGTCTATCGACCATGGCGGCGCGGGCATCGGCGCTCGCGAAGCGCAGGAAATACCAGGACGAGTCGACGAAGGTGTCCATCGTGTCGGTCTCGCGGCGAGCCTCGAGGCCGCAGTTCGGACAGCGGCACTCGAGGAACGCGGCATGCCGGGCGAGCGGATTGCCGGCCCCATCTGGGACGAGATCCTCGGGCAACAACACCGGCAGATCCGCATCCGGCACGGGCACGGTGCCGCACGCGGCGCAGTGGATGATCGGGATCGGGCATCCCCAGTAGCGCTGACGCGAGATGCCCCAATCGCGCAGACGCCAGGTGGTTTGCTTGCCACCGAGCCCCACGGCTTGCAGGTCGGTCGCGATCGCGTCGATCGCCGCCTGAAATTCCAGGCCATCATAGCGGCCCGAATGGATGCAGCGGCCGTGTTCAGCGTACCAAGGCTCCCAGCGGTCCGTCGAGAACACGCGTCCGTCGACGTCGATCACCGGTTTGATCGGCAGTCCGTACTTCTGCGCGAAGGCAAAATCGCGTTCATCGTGAGCGGGGACCCCCATGACGGCCCCTTCACCATAGCTCATGAGCACGTAGTTACCGACCCAGACCGGGATGCTCTCGCCGCTCAAGGGGTGACGCACCGACAAGCCCGTCGCGATGCCTTTCTTTTCCTGGGTGGCGAACGCGGATTCGATCGCGAGTCCCTGCTTGCATTCCTCGATGAACGCAGCTACCGCGGAGCGAGTCCTCGCCGCATGGGACGCCAAGGGGTGCTCGGGAGCCACGGCGCAGAAACTCACGCCCATGATCGTGTCTGCCCGCGTCGTGAAGGCGCGCAAGACGCCGGCCGCTCCGTCGATCTCGTAGGGAAAACCGAGATTCAGCCCCTCGCTCTTGCCGATCCAGTTCGCCTGCATGGTCCGTACGCGCTCCGGCCAGCCATGCATTCCGTCTAGCGCGGCGAGTAGATCCTCGGCGTAATCGGTGATCTTGAGGTAGTACATCGGGATATCGCGCTTTTCCACGAGCGCACCCGTGCGCCAGCCGCGGCCGTCGATGACCTGCTCGTTCGCGAGCACCGTCTGGTCCACGGGATCCCAATTCACCTGACCGGTCTTGCGATACGCGATTCCCTTTTCCAGCATGCGCAGAAACAGCCATTGGTTCCAGCGGTAGTAATCGGGATCGCAGGTGGCCAATTCCCGCGTCCAGTCCAGCCCAAAGCCCAGGGACTTGAGCTGTCGGCGCATGGTCGCGATGTTGTCGTAGGTCCACTTCGCTGGCGGCATACCGTTCTTGATCGCCGCATTTTCCGCCGGTAAGCCAAACGCGTCCCATCCCATGGGTTGGAGGACGTTGCGGCCGTTCATGCGCATGAACCGGGCAAGCACGTCGCCGATCGTGTAATTGCGCACATGCCCCATGTGCAGCCGACCGCTCGGATAGGGAAACATCGACAGGCAATAGTATTTTTCGCGCGCCGGGTCCTCCTTGGCTGCGAAGCAAGCTTGCTGGTCCCAAAACTGTTGGGCCTGCGCCTCGACGGCGGCGGATTCATATCGTTCTTGCATGATGGCTGCGCAGAATACCCGAACGGCCCCCGCCAAGCTGCCATCCCACGAGCTTGCGGTCCAGCCGGCCTCGGCGGCCGCGTCAGAGGCTTGATCCAATAGGACTAAAAATGGAATAATATTCCACTATTCGGAATATTACCGAGATACAAGCGCTTGAGTCGTCCGCGCTCCGGTCCTTTGAAGGCCCGGCTCCAGGATTTGGAGCCGTCGACGGAGCGCGGCCCACATGCGGCCCCGGCCGACGACGCGCACTTGGTGCAGGCCCTGTCCCGCGGCCTCTCGCTGCTCGAATCGTTTACGCAGACCGCCGCGCCCCTGGGTAACCGCGAACTGGCGCGACTCTCCGGTCTGCCCAAGGCCACCGTGTCGCGCCTGACCTACACGTTGGCGCGCCTCGGTTACCTCGATTACGACCCCAGCCTGAGCAAATACCGACCCGGCATTGCCGGCGCGTCGATTGGACATAACGCGCTGCAGGCCGTGGCTCTGCGCCGCCTGCTAAAGCCCGCGATGGAAGACTTGGCCGCGAGCTTCCCGGTCACGGTATCGCTCGTGACCCGCGACCGGCTGCGACTCGTCCTCTTGGATCGCAGCGAGGCGAGCGCAGGCGGCTCGCAGTACCGCGACGAGCCGGGAACCTCCTGGCCCCTGTCGCTCTGCGGTCTGGCGCGCGGCCTGATCGTCGGCCTCCCCCAAGCCGAGCGACTCTATCTGCTCGAACATCTCGAACGCGCCGATCCGCTCGGGTGGCCCGCGCGCGAGCGGGACATGTATCAAGCCTTGGCCGAATTCCAGCACCAGGGCTATACGGTCTCGCCCGGCGACGAATCGACCGGCGACGCCTTCCCGGCCATCCCCGCGGTGAGCGTGGCGCTGCGGCCGAACGACGGGTCGACGGTGTACGGTCTCGGCTGCAGTGCCCCCGAATTCCGCCTGTCCGAGCAGCGGCTCAGGGCCGAACTCGGACCGCGTCTGGCGGCGCTGGCCGGCCGTGTGCGCGAGGGCGGCACCGCGCTATGATGCCGCCGAGCAGCTTGCAAGGAACTCGTATGGTCACGGACTCGAACAATCAATTCGCTCCGCCGAAGAGTCTCGTCGCCGACCGAACCCTGCCCCGCGCCGCGGATGCGACCATGGCAAGCCGGCGTGCGCGCCTCGGCGCGTCCTGCCTCGACAGCCTGATCTTGGGCCTGCCGTTTGCTCCCGCCTACGCCCGCGCCTTGAGCAGCGGGGTCGTTGCCGCGGAATTGGCCCGTGGCAGCCTCAGGAGCGCCGACGTGTTCACGGCGCTCGCGGCCACGGGCGCAATGTTCTGGGGCGGACTGCTCGTGTTCGCAATCCTCGCGATCGTCACCGCGGTGCTGGTGTATCGCAGCGGACAGACCATCGGCAAGCGTCTCGTCGGTATCAAGGTCGTGCGCACCGACGGTGCGCGGGCGACCTTCGCGCGCATCTTTTGGCTGCGCAACGTCGTCAATGGCCTGCTCGGCTGGATCCCGCTCGTGGGCAGCCTTTATGTGCTCGTCGATCTGTGCTGGATTTTCGGCGGCGCACGGCGCTGTTTGCACGATTACATCGCCGATACGATCGTCGTGGGCGCTTGAGCGACGCCGTCGACACGATCGTCACGGCGGAAACGCCCGAGGGTATTGCCATCGCGATTCGTCCCGCCGGGTTCGCGGTCCGCTGCATTGCTTTCTTGATCGATGGCCTGATCCGCCTCGGCATCTGGATCGGCATCGCGAGCGCGCTCGGCGCAGCGGGCCGCTTTGGGGTAGGACTGCTGTTGCTTTGCGCCTTCGTGCTCAGCTGGCTCTATCCGGTCATTTTCGAGCTGCTGCAGAACGCAGCGACGCCCGGCAAGCGCATCATGGGCTTGCAGGTGCTGATGGCGAACGGCCTGCCGATCACGCCCTCCGGTTCGCTGCTCCGCAATCTGCTCCGCGTCGTCGACTCGCTGCCGGCATTCTATGGGTTCGCGGTAGTGACGATGCTGCTCCGGCCCGACGGCCGGCGCCTCGGCGATCTCGCCGGCGGGACGCTCGTGGCATTCCGCACGCAAGCGCTGCCGCGGGGTGGATTCGCGATCGCCGAGCCGATTGCGCCGCCGATACCGTTGACTCCCCGCCAGCGCGTCGCAATCACGGCCTTCGCCTGGCGCGCCGGGCAGCTGACGCCGGAGCGAGCCGAGGAGATTGCCTCGCTCGCGGCCGGGGCGGCGCCGTCGGCGCTGGGCGGCTCGGTGAGTTCACGCTTGGTGGGAATCGCGCGTTGGCTGCAAGGGCAGCGACGGGGCATGGCGACCGCGCGGAACTGAGCCGTGACGCCGCTCGAATTCGAGGCCGAACACGAGTCCGCCTGGACTGAGCTCGAGGGCCTGCTGCGAGTGACCGAGCGCGAGCGTGGCGCCGAGCGCTTTCTCGCGCTCTATCGCGCGAGCTGCGAGCATTTGGCGCTCGCCCAAGCGCGCGACTTTCCGGAGCACGTCGTCGCGCGGCTGTCGCAGCTCACGGCGAGCGCCCACCAGATCATCTACCGGCAGAGCGACTTCGGCCTGCAGCGCATCGGTCGCGCGTTGCTGCAGACTTTTCCCGCCATGGTGCGCGCGCACCGCGCCTATGTCGCGGCAGCGGCCGCACTGTTCATGCTGCCGGCGCTCGCCATGGGGCTCGCAACCTATCTGCAGCCGGACTTGATCCTGTCGCTAGTCGATCCGGCCACGGCGTCCCAATACGAGCACATGTACAACCCCAAGGCCGAGGCGATCGGCCGGGTGCGCGACGCGGCAAGCGATTGGGCAATGTTCGGTTTTTATATCGGTAACAACATCGGCATCGCTTTTCAATGTTACGTCACGGGAGTCCTGCTCGGACTCGGCAGCCTTTTTTTCCTGGCCTCCAATGGCGTCATCATCGGCGCGGTCGCGGGCTACGTCACCGCCAAAGGTTATGGGGGCACGTTCTTTCCCTTCGTCGCGACGCACTCAGCGTTCGAGCTGACCGCCATCGTTCTGTCGGGCGCCGCCGGCATGCGCATCGGCCGGGCCGTGTTGCTGCCCGGCCGCCTGCCGCGCTTCGCGTCGCTGCAGGCGGCCGCGCGTGACACGAGCTGCATCGTGTTCGGATCCGCCGCGATGTTATTGATCGCGGCGGTGCTAGAGGCGTTCTGGTCTTCGGCAGCCTGGGTCGCGCCCGCGGCTAAATACAGTTGCGCAACGACATGCTGGGCACTGGTCATCTTGTTCTTCCTGCGCCGGCCGCATGCAGCTTGAATCCATAGCCGTGGTGCTGCGGCCGCGCACGACCTGGGAGGGCTGTGATCTCGGCATACGCCTGCTGCAATCCCGACTGTCCTCGGTGTTCGCCTGCCACGTCGCGGTCCTTCTGCCGTGGCTGGCCGTTTGTCTGACGACATTCGACCTGGCGCCTTGGTTGCCGGCGCTGCTGCTGTGGCTGTCGAAGCCCTGGCTGGACCGGACGATTCTGTTCGCCCTCGCGCGCGCATTGTTCGCCGAGGGTACGACGCCGCGCGATGTGTGGCACGCGCAGCGCAGCGTGCTCTGGGAGGAATTCGCGGCGACGCTGACCCTGCGCCGACTGAGCGCTTCGCGCGCGTTCACCCAACCGGTACACCAACTCGAGGGCTTGTCGGGTCCGTTGCTGCGGGCGCGCCTCCGCCTACTGGTGCCGCGGCACCGTGGCGTCGCGAGGCTCATGACACAGGCCTTCGCGGCGGCGGAGCTGGCCATCGTCGCGAGCTTGTTTTCCCTGCAGGCTTGGCTCGCTCCGCATCCCCTGCCGACGCTCTGGAGCAGCGCATTTCTCGGCGAGAACGGCGAGCAATTGCTTGCCACACTCGCTTATGCGGCGGCAATCAGCTTCGTCGAACCGTTCTATGTCGCGGCCGGCTTCGGCATGTACCTGAACCGCCGCGTCGAGCTCGAGGCATGGGACATCGAACAGGAGTTTCGGCGTGCCTTCGCGAGCTGAACCGCGGCTCGCCGTGCTGGTCATGCTGTTGCTCGCGTCGGCCGGCGCCGACGGGGCCGCCGCGCGAGCGCCGCCCACTCCGGCTGAGATCGATGCGGCGGTAGCGCACGGGCGCGCCGATCCTGACCTAGGGGTCGAGACCAAGTCCAAGCGCTTGCACTGGATCCGCGATGACGGTGCGCGAGCGCCGCCGCGCGCGGACGAACCGTGGGCTTGGCTCGAGAAGCTGTTCGAGTTTTTGGGACGCGCGGCGAGCTTCGTCTTGTGGATGCTCGGCTTCCTGGCGGCCGGCATCCTCGGCGTGTGGGTCTATCGCGTGGCGCAGGCGCGGGCTCCCCGAATCGCTCATCCGAGGGTCGACGGTCGTGCGCAAGTCGGCGATCTCGACATACGGCCCGCGTCCTTACCCGACGACGTCGGCGCGGCAGCGCGCGCGCTGCTCGATGCCGGCCATACCCGCGAAGCACTTTCCCTGCTTTATCGGGGCGCGTTATCGCGCGCCGTGCACCGTCATGGCATCACGATCGGAGCCGCGGCAACCGAGGGCGAGGTCCTGCGGGCGGTCGACGGACGGCTCGACGCGAGCAGCATCGACTATTTCCGCACGCTCGTGCTGCTCTGGCAGCGCGCGGTGTATGCCGGCGCGCCGATTGCAGCCGAGGCCGTGCGGCCGCTCTGCGCGCGCTTCCTCGGAGCGCTCGGTTGAGCGCCGTGGCAAAGTCGCTGCCCAAGCTCACGCGCGACGATCTGGTGCGACTCGTGGGGCTCTCGGTTCTGCTCGCGGTCGGTGTATGGATTGCGAGGAACACGTACTGGGAGGAGGTTTCGGTACCCGCGCACCCGCGCGGCGAGGCCGCCGCCGATCCCTACTACGGCATCCTGCACCTCGCGGGCGACCTCGGACTGCACGCGCGCACGGTTGGATCCTTGAGCGCACTGCCGGCTCGCGACGCCGTGATCTTGCTCGATGCGGTCAATATTGGCAGCCTGCCGCAGCCCCAACTTCTGGCGCTCGAGCATTGGGTGACGGCGGGCGGGCGGCTGATTCTTGCCGGCCACGTGCTCACGGCGAGCACCGAACTGCGGCGCTGGACGGGCATAAAACCCGTTCTGCCGCACGGGCGGCCAGCCGGGGCCGCGGGCACGGCGGCGCCGAGCAGGTTTGCGGAGCCCCAGGGCCCGTCGGCGCCGGGCGCGAGTCGCAACGATTGCCCGCCGATGGGGGTCAGCATCGACGGCATGCCCACGGGCGAGAATCTGCGCGTCTGCGACGTCTGGGTCGGTAACGGTTATACCAGCGAGATCAAACCCTCATGGGCGTTGCGCGACGCGGCCGGGATGCAGGTATTGCGCATTACCGTGGGCACCGGCAGCGTCACGGTGATCGGTCCCACGCAGCTCTACGCGAATACCGAGTTATTCGCGCACCAGCATGCGCGTGTGTTCGTCGAGGCTTCGGCGCTGTTACACGGCGACACCTTGTGGATACTCGCCCCGAGTCGCGCCGAAACTCTGCTCGCGCTGCTCTGGCGTCTCGGCGCGCCGGCCATCGGTTTTCTAGGCATGGCGATCGCCTGTAGCGTTTGGCGGGATTTTCCGCGTTTCGGCCCGCTGTCGGACGTGCCTCCGAGCGCACGGCGCTCGCTCGCGGAGCAGATCCGCGCGAACGCGCGGTTCGCCTGGCGCAGCCGCAGTCTCGCTGCCCTGCACGCGGCGGCACTGCGCGGCGTCGAAGCAAGCGCCCGCCGCCACATCGTCGCCTTCGACGGACTCGATCGGATGCAGCGCTTGGCCGTGATCGCGGCCCGCTCAGGCATCGCGCCGGCGGAACTCGAAGCGGCGATGGGACCGGGCGCGAGCCGTCGCCCGCGCGATGAGCGGGCCGCGATCGCGCTGCTCGAGCAGGCACGACGAAATCTGCAGTCGCTGGGAACTTTGTCAACAAAGGATGCCGTATGAGCGAAGAGTCCAACACGATCGTGCGCGCGGGTGAAATCCTCGCGAAGCTGCGCACGCAGATCGGCAATGCATTGGTCGGCCAGCGGGAGGTGGTCGAGCAGACCTTGATCGCCCTCATGGTATCCGGCCACGTGCTCATCGAGGGCGTGCCCGGCCTCGGCAAGACCTTGCTGGTGCGCGCGCTGGCGCAGGCAATCTCCCTGAAAGTCGCCCGCGTCCAGTTCACCCCGGATCTGATGCCTTCGGACATCACCGGGCATGCCGTGCTCGACCCGGAGACCCGCGAACTGCGCATCGTGCCGGGGCCGGTGTTCACGAACGTCTTGCTCGCCGACGAAATCAATCGCGCCCCGGCCAAGACACAAAGCGCCTTGCTCGAGGTGATGCAGGAGTACCAGGTGACCCTGGAGGGCGAAGCCCGTCCGCTGCCGCGTCCGTTCATCGTGCTCGCGACCCAGAATCCGCTCGAGACCGAGGGGACTTACCCGCTGCCCGAGGCGCAATTGGATCGGTTCCTGCTGAAGATCGACATGCCCTATCCCAGCCAAAGCGAAGAGGTGGACATCGTGTTGCGCACGACGACCGATCAGACCGGTGACAAACTACCGCTGTCGGGCGTGACGCCGGTCGTCAACGAGCGTGCCGTGGCGGTGCTGCAAACCTTGGTCGCGCGCCAGCGCGTCGATCCCGCCGTCGTCGATTACGCCGTGCGGATCGCGCGCACGACCAGGGCCTGGCAGGGGATCGCCATGGGCAGCGGTCCTCGGGGTCCGATCGCCTTGGTACGCGCCGCCAAGGCGGCGGCGCTGATGGCGGCGCGCTCCTTCGTCTTACCCGACGACGTGAAGTCGGTGGCGCTCGCGGTGCTGCGACATCGCGTGGTGCTGTCCGCCGATGCGCAGTTGGACGGCCGGCGCGTCGATGACCTGCTGGCGGCGATCCTGGACGCGACGGCCGCGCCGCGCGTCTGAAGTGCTGCGCCCGTGATCATCACGCCACTGCCCTCGCGCGTCTCGATCCTGCTCGTCTGGGGGACGACGGCGGTGCTGGCGGCGCTCGCATTCGCCCCATTCGAAATCATACCGCTGCGCTGGCTGGCGCTGGGCCTCGCCGCGATCGCGATTCTGGCGCTCGCCTTCGATGCCCATTGGAGCCGACGTCGCTGGCATCGCGGGCCGCTGCTGTTGCAGCGTGAGCTGCCGCAGGCTTTCGCGGTGGGCATGCCGGTCAAAATCCGTATCACCCTCGACAACACCGGCGATACGCGCCTGACCGGCGAACTCCATGACCATGCGGGACCGGGCCTGGACCAAGCCGGCATGCCCTTGCGCTTCGCAGTGGGACCACGACAACGTCAGATGCTGGAGTTCACGGTCTTGCCCGCGAGGCGCGGCATGCGGGCGTTCGAACCGGCGCAGATCCGCCTGCGTTCGCGTCTCGGACTGCTGGACCTCGACCTGCGCATCGGCAAGACGCAGACACGGCGTGTCTTTCCGAACTTCGCGCAACAGGCGCGTTTCGCATGGCTCGCCGGCGACTCGAGGCTCATGGCGCCCGGAGTCAAGAACACCCAACGGCGCGGTTCGGGCACCGACTTCGATCAACTCGTCGAGTATCGCGCCGGCGATCCGATCCGACACATCGACTGGAAAGCGACGCATCGGCATCAGCGCGCGATCGTCCGCAAATTCCAGGACGATCGCGATCAGAGCGTGATGTTTCTACTCGATTGCGGCCGGCGGATGCGCGCCGATGACGCGCAGCACGGAGTCGGCGCGACGCATTTCGATCAGTCCTTGAACGCTCTGATGTTGCTTGCGTTCGTCGCCTTGAGCCACGGCGACGCCGTCGGTGCGATGACCTTCGGCACACCGCCCGGCGTCGAAAAAAGCTATGCTCCCCGCAAGGGCCGGCAAGCGCTCAACACTTTGATGGCGGGGCTCGCCGAAGTCGAACCCTCACCAACGTTCTCCGACTATGGACTGGCGGCAACCGCGCTGCTGCGCCGCCAACGCAAGCGTGGCCTGTTGGTAGTGATCACCAACTGCCGCAACGAGGATGCTCCCGAACTCGGCGCGGCGCTGCGGCTGCTGCGCACGCGTCATCTCGTCGTGCTGGCGAATCTGCGCGAGCAAGTGGTCGCCGCCATCGAGGCGCAGCCGATCCGCACCGAGGATGACGCCCTCGAGGTCGCCGCGGCGCTGCAGTACAACCAAGCCCGGGATGACTTCCTGCGCCGCCTGGCGCAGGGCGGCGTGTTGCTGATCGACTGCGAACCGCGGCAACTCGGCGTCGAACTCGTGAATCGCTATACGATTTTGAAGGGCGCCGGCTCGATCTGAACGGCGCGGTTCAAAACGCCCGGCGAAGCCGGGCGAACAGCCCGTGTGCCTCGATCCATTCCGCGTAGGCACGATAGGCGGGGTCCGCTCCGAGATGCCGTTCCTCGGTCTTCGCGCGCGCGTAATACACGGCGTTGAGCATGCCGAGCAGCAGACAGTGGCGCAGCGCCGTGCCCGGCCCGACGACGCTGAGAAAGGGCATCGATACCATCCACCAGCTCAGATTCTTGCTGAGATAGGCGGGATGCTTCGTGTAGCGATAGGGACCGTCGGTGATGATCCCGCGGTTCGTCAGATTGGAAAAACGCAACCCGAAGGCTACCGTCGAGAGACCATAGACGATCACGAGGGCGAGGATGGTCCCGCCCCAGGCGTTGGCGAGCAGCGGCAGCGTGGCAAAGTGTCTTCCCCAATCGTCGGACTCGCTGTATGCGAGATAATAGCTACCGATCACCGAGTAAAACGGCTGGTAACAAACCAGCGCCGAGAGCCATCCGGCGAGGGTCGTATCGGTGCTGCGAATGTGCGAGTCGAGCAGCCGCAGAGTCAACACGTAACCGACGACGCAGAACAACAGGTCCGAGGCATAACCGAGCCGGAACACCAGCGAGTACCCGTTGGCAACGAATCCCGTGCTCGCAATCGCAGCGAGCACGGTGCCAAGCTCGTTTACCTGATCCCGTGCATAAACGACCATGAGCGGCAGAAAAAACATCTTCACGAGCCAGCCCAGCGCGTGAGCACGGCCTTGGACGAACGAGGGTCGATCCGCGAATCGCCCGAGGAGACAGCGCCCGATGCGCCAATAGACGTCCCGCGGTTCGACGAGCCGCGACTCTGCCCAAGCGAAATAGAGAATCGCCGCGGGTGCGACGATCGGTGCGAGCAGACGCAAGAAGCGCCAAAAGGGCGCGTAGAAGCTGCCGTGATATTCCGGAAAAAGCCAGTAGAGAAAAGCGATTGACGCAAAGGTCGCGAGCAATCCCAATAATCGAGTCGCGACGCGGATGGGATCGATCCGCCGCTGAGCGGCGGCGGCGAAACCCCGATCGGGCGCTGCCGAACCCCGTCGCAGCCACCATTCTCCCGCGATGACCGAGAGGCCCACGGCCGCGCAACTCAGCAGTACGATCTCGACCGGGTCGAAAACACCGAGCCGCCAATGCACCAGTGCGACGAGCGTGGACAGTCCGGCGCACATCGCGAAGACATTGATGCCGAAGTGCGCCGCCGATCTCGGCCGGGTTGGGATGGACATGCAGCCTTCATCCTACCGACGGACCCACCGCGTCGCTATACGTTGGCGTTTACGTGCGAGCCGAGCAAAGTCGGCGCTTGCGAGCCGTTGGCCTGAATTTTCTGCAGTAGTCCGTTGAGGAAATTGGTCAACTGGGCCGTCGCGGCCGTGGACGCCGCAGTGCCGCCCGAAGCCGTCGCCGCACCGGTAACGGCGGTGCTGGCGCTCGAGCCCTGCACCAGGCCGGCAAACGATTTGCTCAAGTTGGTCGCGGCTGGGGTGTTCGAGCCACTGCCGCCGAGCTGCTGAATCAGCGTTTGCAACGAGGAGACGAGACTGCCTTGATACTGCCCCGCGCCCGCGCTCGAACTCGTCGTTGCCGAGGCCGGGGCGGCAGCCGAAGTGGCGGACGCTGGGCTCGCGGTCGTCGCGCTCGCGGCGCTGCTCGGACTGTCCTGACGCAGCGCGGAGAACAGGGAATGCAAGAAGCCCTGCAATTCCAGCGCGACCTTGGAGCTTGCACCGGCGGTGCCGCCGGAGGCGGCGGTCGACGGGCCAGACGTGTCCGACGCCGCGCTCGCTTGCGTACTCGCCTGCGCGCTCGCCGCGGAGACGGCGCTCGTACTGCCGCTGCCCGTCGCGCCCGTGGTACCCGACGCGGTCGGCGTCGCAGTGCCGGTTTGTGCGCTGATGGCTTGCTCCAAGGCTTGCAAAGCGTTGGCGAGCAGATTTTGACCCGTGCCGACGGGGATCTGGCCGATGCTGCTCGCGTCGGAGTCCGCCGCGTTCGCATTGCTCGACTTCTTCTTCGCCGAACCGCCGAAAGCGACCTGTGGTAACAGTCCCGTCTGCGAGATCGACGACGTAATCCCATGTAAAGACATGATGGTTCCTTATGACTGGAGATGATTCATGGGAGCGGCAATGCAGCTGCGCGGCCGGGCGACCCGGCAAGTTCTTGCCGTCGACGCGCGGCACCAAGGCCTCGCCTTGCCGCCCTGTCGGACTTGCAAGCGCCTGAATCCTGCATGCTGTGCCCTCGTTGGAGCGAAACACCGCGGCACGCGGGTTGCGCCGGGCTTGCTCTGACAGAGATAGAGCAGGTTTTGTGCCAACCCACGGGTTGGGAGCTAAAGGAACCGCGAGCAGGGCCGACACGGTGCCATCGAAGAACTAGACGTGGGCCGCGAATATGTCAAACAGCAGCATCTCGAGCGTCAGCCAAGCGCTCAGCTTCACCGCCATCGTGTCTCAAGTTCAGCCCGTGGGCCGACGCGGCGGACACCACGGAGGCGGTGGCGAACGGGGTGCGCCGAGTTCCGGTTCGACGAGCGGCGCGAGCAACGGCAGCAGTTCTCAGAACACCTTGGTCTCGGCTCTGCTGGCGGCACTGACTCAAGCAGCAGCCCAGTCGAGCACCACCTCATCAACCGGCACGGCGGCTGGCGCGGCGACAACGAGCGCCAACGACAGCAGCGCGACGTCCAGCGCCGCGGTAGGACAAGACTTGCAGGCCTTTCTGCACGACCTGTTTGGCGCGCTGCGCCAAGCGAGTGGTCGGGCGGGCGCTGGCAGTGGCACCAACGGGACGAGCACCCCCTCTACGGCGCCCACGAGCACGCCGACGTCGAGCAGCGGCACGAGCGCGTCTACCGAGACGACGGCGCCCAGCGATGCGACGACGGCCACCAGCAGCACCAGCACCACCAGCGCATCGGGCGGCACTGCGTATGGCAACTCCAGCGCGATCAACCAGTATGCACAGCAAGGCTTGATCAGCGCACTGAAAACCCTGGTCAGCGACGTCGCCGCGAGCCAGGAGCTCAGCTCGTCGACCGGCTCTTCGGGTCTGTCCGGGGGCACGCTATCCACGCTCAATACCGCGTTCAATAATCTGCTCAGCGCCCTGACGGGCGGTAGTTCGAGCAGCGCCGCTTCGTCGTCCTCCGCGACGAGTTCGGCAGCGGCGACGAGTTCGGCAGCGGCGGCTAGTTCGACCGACTCCGCGGGCAGCACCACCGGAACGACAGCATTACAGTCCTTCCTGAACAATTTTCTCGGCGACCTGCAGAGCAGCGGTACGAGCTCGCTGAGCACTCTCGGCGGCACGATCAACACGACAGCCTGATACGGTCGGCAGGCGGTCAGACGCCCCGGCGCCGGCGCCAGGCCGCGAGGGCCAGGAGCAGCGCCGAGATCGACACGACGGGGGCGTTGCCCCAGCGCGCATACGGAGTGAGCCCCGACATCGGCCTGACATCCGCGCGCAAGACCCCTTCCTGGAACTGCGGCAGAACCGCGATCTCCTCGCCGTGCGGCCCGAGCACGGCGGTGATGCCGTCGTTGGCGGCACGGATCAAGTACCGTCCCGCCTCGAGCGCCCGCATGCGCGAAATCTGCAGATGCTGATGCCGTGCGGTCGAGTCACCGAACCACGCGTCGTTGGTCACGTTGATCAGCAAAGTCGCGTCGCGCAGTACTTGCAACTGCGCGCTGCCGTAGGAATCTTCATAACAAATCGTGAGGCCGAGCTTTTGTCCCGCGGCGATCAGCAGCGGCTGGTGCTCGCTTCCCGGCGTCATGTCATCGTAGGGCAGGCTCATGAGACGCATCCACGAACGCACGAACGGGGGCACGGGGAAATACTCGCCGAAAGGCACGAGATGGCGCTTGTAATACCAGCCGCCCGCGCCGCTGATCACCAACACGCCATTGTAGTAATGCTGCGTCTGCGCATCATAATTGACCAGACCGATCGCGAAATCGGCATCGTGCTCGATGCCGGCACTGCGCAGCGCCTGCAGATAGCTCGGAATGCTCGTCGCCAGAACCGGCAAGGAGGCTTCGGGCCAGACGATCAAGCGCGCTCCCCAAGCCTCGCTGGTCAACTCTGAGTAGCGGGCAATCGTCGCTTCGCGGTTATCGGCCTGCCATTTTTGATCCTGGGAGACGTTGCCCTGCACCGCCGCGATCGGAATCGGCGGTCCCGCAGCCTGCGTCCATGCGAATTGCGATGCGGCCAGCGGAATGAGAAAGACCGTCGCGAGGACCCCGGCGGCGACCAGGCGGCGCGCCAGCGGCACGCCAGCGGAAACCAAGACCATCAGCGCCACGGCAGCATAGGCGGCGGCACAGGTGATGCCATAGACGCCGAACAACGGTGCCCAAGGGGCCAAGGGGGAGTCCGTAAACGCGTAGCCGAGCGACAACCAGGGAAAGCCGCTGAACAGCCAGCCTCGCAGCCACTCGAGCAAAACCCACAGCCCCGGCAGCACGAGCCACTCGCGCGCGGGTCCGGCCTTGAGCCAGAAACGGTTCGCGAGGAAACAGAGTAGCGCCGTGTAGCTTGCCATGATCGCGACGAGCCCGGCTTGCAGGAACAGAGTCAACCAGATCGGCACCCCGCCGTAACCGTGAAAGCAGATATAGATCCAATAGGTGCCGAAGGCGAACAGGCCCGTGCCGAAGGCCGCGCCCGCGGCCGCGGCTCGCCGCGGCGGCAAGCCGCGAATGATGAGGAACAAAACCGCGGGGGCGAGACCGGCGATCGGCCACCAGCCGAACGGCGCAAAGGCAAGATTCAGGGAGGCGCCGACCGCGCAGGCAATCAGCAGACGCACCCAAGCATGGGCAGACAAGGCGGCCCATGCGCCGCGACCACTCGCGCTCAAGTATCGGTCTCGTCGTTTTTCGGCGGATCGATGTCCGTGGGTGTGGTCACGCGCAACAGGTCGATACGCCGCCGATCGGCGCGCACGATCCGGAAAATGAGTCCACCGACCTTGATCGTCTCGCCACGCCGCGGCAGACGGCCGAACTCCTGCATCAACAGGCCGCTGATCGTGTCGAATTCCTCGTCGGCGAAATCGGTGCCGAAGAAAGCGTTGAAATCGGCAATCGGGGTGAGCGCATGCACGGTGAATTCGCGGGCGCCGTCCTTGCGGATCGTTTGGTCGTCCTCGACATCATGCTCATCGTCGATTTCGCCGACGATCTGTTCGATCACGTCCTCGATCGTGACCAGGCCGCAAACGCCGCCGTATTCGTCGACGACCATCGCGATGTGGTTGTGACTGCGCCGGAACTCCTTGAGCAGCACGTTCAGCCGCTTGCTCTCCGGTACGAACACGACGGCGCGCATGTATTCGCGAATCTCGAAAGGCTCCTCGCCGGCCGCCTGCAGACGCAGCAAGTCCTTGGCGAGCAGAATGCCCAAAATTTGGTCACGGTCTTCGCCGATCACGGGAAAGCGTGAATGCCCCGATTCGACGACCAACGCGATCAGCCGCTCGGGCGATTCATCGCGTTCGACGAACACCATCTGCGAGCGCGGCACCATGATGTCTCGCACCTGCATGTCGGCGACCGCGAGCACGCCTTCGAGCATCACCAGCGCATCGCCGTCGAACAATCCACGTTCGCTCGCCTGGCGCAGATCCTCGATGAATTCAGCCAGATCGCGGGGCTCGCCGGACATCGACTGCGTGATTCGCTTTAGCCAGCGGCCGGTGCCGCCGTGAGGTTGTTCAGACATGGGATAGCAGGATACTAGATCACAGGTACGGGTTCGAAAAACCAAGCCGATCAAGGATTTGAACCTCGATCGCGGCCATTTTACGCGCCTCGGCCGCGCGTTCGTGGTCGAAGCCCAGCAGGTGCAACACGCCGTGGACGGCCATGTGGGCCCAATGCTGCGCAGGCGTTTTACCCTGAGCGCGCGCCTCGCGAGCGACGACGGGTACGCAAATGACGAGCTCCCCGAGGTGTACCCGGCCCTCCGGGCTCGTGCCCGCGCCAGCGAAGGACAGCACGTTGGTCGGCCGGTCCTTGCCACGATAACGCGCGTTCAAGCGTCGGCTGCGCAAGCTGCCGACGACGTGCACGTCGAGCGCAAAAGACCCGGATCGCCCGGCCAGGGCCGCCAGAGTCCACTTGCGTAGATCCGGGGTCGTCGGCACCCACGGGCGCCGCGCCGAGTAGGTCACGTCGAGTTGCAGCCGCGCCGGCAAACGAGCTCAGACCTTGGGATCCGGCGTATGCGCCTCGTAGGCTTGAACGATTCGCTGCACGAGGGGATGGCGCACGACGTCGCGAGAGGTGAACATCGTGAACGAGATCCCGCGCACTCCGCGCAGAATTTCGATGACGGTGCGCAGTCCGGACTGTTTCGAGTTCGGCAGATCAACCTGCGTGATATCACCCGTGACGACCGCCTTCGAGCCGAAGCCGATCCGGGTCAGAAACATCTTCATCTGTTCATTGGTCGTGTTCTGCGCCTCGTCGAGAATGACGAAGGAGTCGTTGAGCGAGCGCCCGCGCATGAAGGCGAGCGGCGCGACTTCGATGACATTGCGCTCGATCAACTTGGCAACCCGCTCGAAGCCCATCATCTCGTACAGCGCGTCGTACATCGGCCGCAGATAAGGATCGACCTTTTGCGACAAATCTCCGGGGAGAAATCCGAGCCGCTCGCCCGCCTCGACCGCGGGCCGCACGAGCACGATGCGGCGGACCTTTTCCGATTGCAGTGCCTCGACCGCACAGGCGACCGCGAGGTAGGTCTTGCCCGTGCCGGCGGGGCCTATCCCGAAGGTGAGATCATGGTTGCGCACGTTCGCGAGGTACTCGGTCTGATTGGCGCCGCGCGCGCGGATGGCGCCGCGCGAGGTGCGCACCTTGAGTTCGTCGGGCGCCTCCGCCGTGCCGGAATCGCTGCGGCTCTCCTCCATGTTCACCTCCTGCAGGGCAATGTGCACGCGCTCGCCATCGACCGGTTCGCGCCGGGCGCGCGCATAGAGGCCCTGCAGAACGGATTCGGCGCGCTTGCCGGCGACCACGGGCCCGAGGATCTGGAAGCGATTACCGCGACGCCGGATCTCGACGCCGAGTCGAGATTCGATCAGCCGTAAATGCTCGTCGAGCGGTCCGCACAACTCGACCAGACGCACGTTGTCCGAAGGGTCGAGAAAAACATCGCGGCTCTCGGGCTGGGAACTCAAGATACGGCTTCCGCGACCAGGCGACCGCGCAGCGATTGCGGCATCGCTTCGGTGATCAAGACATCCGCAAACCGGTTCAACAGGGACTCCTGCCGGCCGGCCGGCGCATCGAAATTGACCCACCGATTATTATCGGTGCGGCCGGCGAGCTGGCGCGGATCGCGTTTCGACGGGCGCTCGACGAGCACGCGCTGCGTCGTCCCGACCATGGCTTCGGAAATCGCGCGCGCTTGAGCATTGAGGAGTTGCTGCAGAGTGACCAGGCGTTGCTGCTTGATTTCCTGGGGCACTTCGTCCGGCAACGCCGCTGCCGGCGTGCCCGGACGGCGGCTGTAGAGGAACGTGAACGACTGATCGAACCCGACCTCGGCGACGAGACTCATCGTCGCTGCGAAATCGGCATCGGTCTCGCCGGGAAAGCCGACGATCAGATCGGTCGAAATGCAGATGTCGGGGCGGACGGCGCGCAAGTTGCGCAGTTTTTGCTTGTACTCGAGCACCGTATACCGTCGCTTCATCGCGGCGAGAATTCGATCGGAACCGCTCTGCACCGGCAGATGCAGAAAATTGTTGAGTTTGGGCACATTGACATAGGCCTCGATCAGACTGTCGTCGAACTCGAGTGGATGCGAGGTCGTGAAGCGGATGCGCTCGATGCCGGCTACCGCCGCCACGGCGTGAATCAAGGTCGCTAGGTCGGCGACCGTGCCATCCGCCATGGGACCGGCATAGGCATTGACGTTCTGCCCGAGGAGCGTGATCTCGCGCACGCCGCGGCCCGCGAGTTGACGCACTTCGGCAAGCACTTGCTCGAACGGGCGGTTGACCTCCTCGCCGCGCGTGTACGGTACGACACAGAAACTGCAGTACTTGCTGCAACCTTCCATGATCGACACGAAGGCCGTCGCACCGCCGACCCGAGGCTCCGGAAGGCGATCGAATTTCTCGATCTCCGGAAAGCTCACGTCGATCTGCGGGCGGCCGGTGGACCGCAACCCGCGGATCATGTCCGGCAGTCGGTGCAAAGTCTGCGGTCCGAAGACGAGGTCGACGAACGGCGCGCGCGCGGTGATGCCCTCGCCCTCCTGGCTGGCGACGCAGCCACCAACGCCGATCAGAATTTGCGGGCGCTCCTCTTTCAACAAGCGCCACTGGCCCAGCAGCGAAAACACTTTTTCTTGTGCCTTTTCGCGTACCGAACAAGTGTTGACCAACAATACGTCCGCAAGGGTCGGGTCATCGGTGAGCGCCATGCCGTGAGCGGCCTCGAGCACATCCCGCATCTTGTCGGAGTCGTACTCGTTCATCTGGCAGCCGAAGGTTTTTATGTATAAAAGACCAGGCATAGGCGCTCGTGGAAAAGGCCGATAAGATACTCGTAACCATGGCAATACGCGAAGTTCTCAAGATGGGCGACCCCCGGTTGCTCCGGGTCTCCGAGCCGGTCGGCGCTTTTGGCACCGTCGAACTGGAATCGCTGCTGGTCGATATGCGGGACACGATGCAACATCTCAATGGCGCGGGCCTTGCCGCGCCGCAAATCGGCGTTGGGCTCCGGGTCGTGATTTTCGGCGTCGAGCATAACCCGCGCTACCCGGAGGCCGAATCCGTACCGTTTACCGTGCTGATCAATCCTGTTCTCAGCCGTCTAGACGATGAGATGGACGAAGCTTGGGAAGGCTGCCTGTCGGTGCCCGGCATGCGCGGACTCGTGCCCCGCTATCGACGACTGCATTACACCGGTTTCGACGAGCGCGGTGCGCCCATCGAGCGCACGGCGAGCGATTTCCACGCCCGCGTCGTCCAACACGAGGTCGACCATCTGGACGGCATCTTGTACCCCCGGCGCATCCGCGATTTGACACAATTCGGGTTCAGCGAGGCGCTTTTTCCGGGCGAGGCCCTGTCGGACGATTGAGCGCGGCGGCCCGCGCCGGTCGTCAAAACGGAATATCGTCGTCGAAATCCTCTTTGCCGGATCCCGCGGGCGCCGCCGTCTGATCGTAATCGTCGCGCGGCGGCGCACTTCCGCCACCACGCTCCGCTCCGGCGCCGCCCATACCACCGCCGCCCATGCCGCCGCCTCGGGCCCCGAGCATCTGCATGTTGTCGGCGATGATCTCGGTGGTGTACCGGTCGTTACCCTGCTTGTCCTGCCATTTACGCGTACGCAGCTTGCCCTCGACGAAGACCTGCGAGCCCTTGCGCAGATATTCGGCCGCAATCTCACCGAGCCGCCCGAACAGCGCGATGCTGTGCCATTCGGTGCGTTCCTGCTGTGCACCAGAGGACTTGTCCTTCCAGGATTCGCTGGTGGCGATGCGGATGTTGGTGACCGTCATGCCGCTCGGCATGGAGCGCGTCTCCGGATCCGCACCGAGATTTCCGACCAAAATAACCTTGTTGACACCGCGCGACATGACCCATCCCTCATCCAGTAGATGACCCCATTGTACACGGGCGATAGCGCCCGGAGGTCGAGCTGAAGGGGCGTATATGCCCAGAAATAGGCGCACCACCACGAGAACGGAACGGTTTTCCCCGTGCTCGACGGCGCGCCCCTTCTTGACGTCGCGAGTATAGTGAAAGCTTACATGCAAAATATTCGCATCCGGGGCGCCCGGACCCACAATCTCAAGAACATTGATCTCGATCTGCCGCGGGATCGCTTGATCGTCCTCACCGGCCTGTCGGGTTCCGGAAAATCTTCGCTGGCCTTCGACACCATCTATGCCGAGGGCCAACGGCGCTACGTCGAGTCCCTGTCGACCTATGCGCGGCAGTTCCTGTCGATGATGGAAAAGCCGGACATCGACACGATCGAGGGTTTATCGCCCGCGATCTCGATCGAGCAGAAATCGACTTCGCACAATCCACGCTCGACCGTGGGAACGGTCACCGAAGTTTACGATTACCTGCGCTTGCTGTACGCCCGCGCCGGCACCCCCCGCTGCCCGGATCACCATATCGATCTGGCCGCACAGACGGTGAGCCAGATGGTCGATACCGTGCTGGCGGTCGCGGAAGGGACGGCACTGATGTTGCTCGCGCCGGCAATCGCGGAGCGCAAGGGTGAGCATGCCGAGCTCCTCGAGGAACTACAGGCGGGCGGATTCCTGCGCGCCCGGATCGACGGCAAGGTGGTCGAACTCGATCGGGCGCCCAAGCTCGACGTGCGGCGCAAGCACACGGTCGAGGCGATCGTCGATCGGTTCAAAGTGCGCTCCGATCTCGCCCAGCGACTCGCCGAGTCCTTCGAAACCGCGCTGCGCCTCGGCCAGGGGGTCGCGCGGGTCGCCTACATGGATGAGCCAGACCGTCCCGAGCTCGTGTTCTCGGACAAGTTCGCCTGCCCGATCTGCAATTATTCGCTGAGCGAGCTGGAACCGAGGCTGTTCTCGTTCAACAGCCCCGTCGGCGCCTGTACGAGTTGCGACGGTCTGGGTACCCAGGACTTTTTCGACCCAGCGAAGATCGTCATCAATCCTCACCTCTCCCTGGCAGGCGGTGCCGTGCGCGGCTGGGACCGGCGCAACGCATATTATTTTCAGCTGATCCAGTCCCTTGCCCGTCATACGAAATTCGACATCGAAGCGCCGTTCGACACGCTCACCGCGGCAACGCAGAAGCTCGTGCTGTTCGGCAGCGGCTCGGAGGAGATCGATTTCAAATATTTCGACGGCAAGGGCGGGACGGTCAAGCGCAAACATGCCTTCGAGGGCATCGTGGGCAATCTCGAACGCCGCTACAAAGAGACCGATTCGGTCACGGTACGCGAGGAACTGGCGAAATATCGCTCATCGCGAGCCTGCCCGGACTGCGGCGGCACACGCCTGAACCGAGCCGCACGCAACGTCTTCGTCGACGGCAAGAGCGTGCCCGAGGTGTCCGGATTGTCCGTGGCCCGCGCGCGCGCGTTCTTCGAGCAGTTGAGTCTGAGCGGCTGGCGCGGCGAAATCGCGATCAAGATCGTCAAGGAAATCGGCGCCCGACTCGGCTTCCTCGCCAACGTCGGCTTGGGCTACCTGACCTTGGATCGCAGCGCGGACACGCTCTCGGGCGGCGAAGCACAGCGCATCCGTCTGGCGAGTCAGATCGGCTCCGGACTCGTCGGGGTGATGTACATCCTCGATGAACCCTCGATCGGTCTGCATCAGCGCGACAATCAGCGCTTGCTCGACACGCTCGTGAACCTGCGCGACCTCGGCAACACCGTGATCGTCGTCGAACACGACGAGGACGCGATCCGACAGGCCGATTACGTCGTCGACCTGGGACCCGGGGCCGGAGTGCATGGCGGCCGCATCGTCGCGCAGGGAACGGCAGCGGAAATCGCCGCGCATCCGGACTCGATCACCGGGCAATACTTGAGCGGACGCCGGTGCATCGAGATTCCCGTCAAGCGACACTCGCCCGATCCGAAACGCATGCTGCGCATATCCGGGGCGACCGCGAACAACTTGAAGGACCTCACCGCGGAGTTCCCGCTCGGCCTCATGACCTGCGTCACGGGCGTCTCGGGTTCCGGAAAATCCACGCTGGTCAACGACACTTTGTTTCGCGCCGTCGCGACCCAATTGAATCACGCCTCGGCCGGAAGCGCGCATTTCGACCGCCTCGAGGGACTCGACTACATCGATCGGGTGATCGAAATCGATCAGAGCCCGATCGGTCGCACACCGCGCTCCAATCCTGCGACCTACACCGGACTGTTCGCGCCGATTCGGGAGATCTTTGCCGCCGTACCGGAAGCGCGCGCGCGCGGCTACGAACCGGGCCGGTTCAGTTTCAATGTCAAGGGAGGTCGGTGCGAGGCTTGTCAGGGCGACGGCGTGATCAAGGTGGAGATGCATTTCCTGGCGGACGTCTATGTGCCTTGCGACGTCTGCAAGGGCAGGCGTTACAATCGCGAAACCCTGGAAATCCGCTTCAAAGGCAAGAACATCCAGGAAGTGCTGGAGATGACGATCGAGGATGCGCTGCCTTTCTTCGCCGCCGTTCCCGCGGTGCAACCGAAGTTGCAGACCATGCTCGACGTAGGCCTCGCCTACGTGCGCCTGGGCCAGAGTGCTACCACCTTATCGGGCGGCGAGGCACAGCGTGTCAAACTCGGCAAGGAACTGTCCAAGCGTGCAACGGGCCGCACCTTGTACATTCTCGACGAGCCGACGACGGGGCTGCATTTCGCTGACATCGCCTTGCTGCTGTCGGTGCTGCAAAGGCTGCGTGACGAAGGCAACACGGTGATCGTGATCGAGCACAATCTGGACGTGATCAAGACGGCCGACTGGGTCGTCGATCTCGGTCCCGAAGGCGGCGACGGCGGCGGACGGATCATCGCGACCGGAACGCCCGAGGAGGTTGCGGCCGTCGAGGAATCCTACACCGGTCGCTATTTGCGCGAAATGCTCGCGCGTCCGGCCCCGGTCTCCGCAACCCCGCAGCGACGGCGCGCATGATCGCCCAATGGCGCCTGTTCCTGCTGGCGCTGCGTTATTTCACGCGCATCCCCGTGCCGACCTGGGTCATCTTGGGCGATACCGACGTCGATTCTGCAGCCCGCTTTCTGCCGCTGGTGGGTGCGGTCGTCGGCGCTGCCGGGGGTGCCGTCTATTGGCTCGCGGCGCAATTTTGGCCGGCGAGCGTTGCGGTCGTGCTATCGATGCTGGCGACGATGCTGCTGACCGGCGGCATCCATGAAGTGGGTTTCGCCGATATCTGCACCTGGATCGGCACCCCTAAGAATGGACCGGAGCAGACCGGCGACCCCAAGGGAGCCGCGCGCTTCGCGAGTTTCGGGATGCTCGTGGTCGTGCTGTTCCTGTTCACCAAGTACAACAGCCTCATGGCGCTGTGCTCGGCGAGCCTTGCCTTCGGCGTTCCGGCCAACGTCAGTTTGGGTGTCGTCATGCTGGCCGCGCATGCAGCCAGCCGCGCGCTGGTCGTGACCGCGCTCACCGGCCGTGCGCAACACCCGGCACGCGTAGCGGCTGCGGCGCCACGCCTGAGCACGGCGCAGATGTGCTTCGCGCTGCTCACCGGCTTCCTGCCGGCGACCTTGCTGGGTACGCCGGGCCTGGTCGGCCTCGCCGCCGCGATCGCCATGCGGCTCGCAGCCGCGCCCTTCATCAAGCAACGCCTCGGAGCCTATGCCGGCGACTTCCTTGGCGCGACGCAGCAGCTTAGCGAAGTCAGTTTCTATCTCGGAGCGATCGCGGCTTGGACATATATCTAATCCGTCACACCCTCCCAGACGGTGTTGCCGGTATCTGTCACGGGCGGACCGACGTACCCTTGCGGGCGGACTCCGCGGCTCATGCGCTGCGCCTCGTCCCGTTGTTACCGCCCGCCGCACGCGTGCTCTGCGCGCCGGTCATGCGTTGCACCCTGCTCGCCGAACACCTCGCCGCCGCGCTCTCGACCAAGACCGTCATCGATGCCCGGCTCGGCGAACTCGATTTCGGACGCTGGGAGGGAGTGCCTTGGGCGGACATCCCGCGGGTACAGACGGACGTCTGGGCCAGGGACGTCTGGAATAATGCGCCGCCGGAGGGCGAAACCTATGCCGCTCTACACGCGCGCGTGGGCGCCGCGTGGGAGTCGCTGCTCGCGTCCGGCTCGGAGGCCGCGGTGATCGTCGCTTCGATCGGTCCGCTGCGCTCCCTGATCACCATCATTCTCGAACTCCCGGTCGACGCCTTTCTGCGTTTCAATGTCGATCACGGCGGCCTCTGCAAACTCTCGGATTCGAGCGGCGGCTGGCGTCTCGACTATTCGAATCGCGCCGCGTAACTTCAGTTTGCTCATGTTGCCATGGCCATCCTTCAATTGATCAAGTCGCGTGGAACCGCAGTACTCGCCCGCGCCTCGCTGCCCGTGCTGCGCCGTCTGGATCCGGAGACCGCGCACGACATGGGCCTCGCGGGATTGGAGCTGCTCGCGCCCTTATGGCCCGCGCAGACGGTTCCTCCGGAGCTTGGGGTGGACTGTCTCGGCCTGCGTTTCGCACATCGACTCGGACTCGCCGCAGGGTTCGACAAGAATGGCGACCATCTCGACGCGCTCGGTGCGCTGGGTTTCAGCCACATCGAACTGGGCACAGTGACGCCACGAGCGCAGCCCGGCAATGCGAAGCCGCGCATGTTCCGGCTGCGCGGCGCAAACGCCCTCGTCAACCGCATGGGCTTCAACAACGCAGGCGTCGATCATCTCGTGAGCCGTCTCGCCGAGAGCCGCTACGCGGGTATCCGCGGAGTCAGCATCGGCAAGAATTTCGATACACCCATCGAGCAGGCCGAGAACGATTACGTTGCCTGTTTGCACAAGGTCTACGCTCGCGCCGACTATGTGGCGGTGAACGTTTCCTCGCCGAACACCGCGCGCTTGCGCGAGTTGCAGGGCCGTGACGGCCTGGACAGGATACTCGGCAGCCTCATGCAGGCGCGCGAGGCGCTGCTGCGCGAGCACGGCAAGCGCGTTCCGCTGCTGATCAAGGTGGCGCCGAATTTGGACGAGGAGCAACTCTTGGGCGTCGTCGCGGCGCTGCGCCGTTGGGGCGTCGACGGCGTAATCGCCACCAACACCTCGAACGATCTGGAGCCGCATCGCGCCGCGCTGCCGCGGGATGTGGCGGGAGGCCTCAGCGGCGAACCGCTACACGGCTTGTCCTTGGCGATCATCGCGCGTCTGCGCGCGGAACTAGGGCTGCGCTTTCCGATCATCGGCGTGGGCGGCATCACGACGGCAGCGGCCGCCTTGCAAACCCTGCGCGCGGGCGCCGATCTGCTGCAGATCTACACAGGCTTTGCCTACCGCGGTCACGTGCTGGTCGAGGAGATACTCGCGGCCCTGCGCGCCGACGCTCATGGCGCGTCGACGGTGTAACCCGCGGTACGCAACTCTTCGAGCAAACCTCCCGGCTGCAACAAGAGATCCATGTTGATGACGGCGAGCACCGGCTCGCCGCGTTTGAGATGTGCTTCCAGGGAGTCGAGCCAGGTACCGCGGATCTGCGCGAGCAGGTCGGCGGCACGGGGATAGGAGCCGAGCGCGGCCACGCAACTGTCGACCTCGGCGGGCTCGGGGGAACTCTGGATGAGATCTATGTCGCCGGTGATCCAGGCTTGCGCGCGCGCAACCAAGCGCGGCAGTCCGGTTTCGATCGTCGCAAGCGCTCCCGCGACGCATTTTTCCTCCGTCTCCGGCGGCATGGTCTTCAAGGCGGCCAAAAAGTCGCCGAATCCGGCCACTTTGACCTCTTCGATGCGCACGTCGTGGCTGTGCGCGAGTTCGCGGACCTCGGCGCCGATGTCGAGACGCGCGGACAGTCCGGCCTGATGCAAAGCTGCGCGTTCGAGGAATGCCGTGGCAATGATCGGGCGGTAACGGGCCCATTCGTCCGGCTCCTTCGAGTACTTCGATCGCAGCGCGTCGAAGCGGGCGTAAAGCGCCGGCGGCATGACGTCCTTGACGGTGCGACCGCCAGGCACCATGAGCAGGCTGCGCTCCGTGATGAACAGCCAAAGGACACGGAAAATGTTGATCTCGAAGGGCTTGCCGATCAGGACGGCGCGGGCATGCGCGAGCGTCTTCTCGACCTCGAGCGAGCGCCAGCGGATGTTGCGCGGCAAGGGCGAAATCGTTCCCAGGATCCACGCCTCGCCGCCGTGCCCTTGCACGTGCCATAGACCGGGACCGGCGCGCTCACCCGTGACGACGACTTCATCGAGCGTGTCGCCGATGTGCGGCGCTTCCGCGGAGTCCGCCTGCGCAAAGCCCGCCATCAGGGCAAGGATGGCGAGCAGCGCAAGAACCTTGCAACGGCGACCGTTCATGTCGGCAACCCTCAGCGCGTCGTCAGTGCGATCAGGAATTCATAATAGAATTGCAGGCCTGCGTAGAACGAATCAACGCCCACGCGCTCGTCCCGACCATGCATGCGCACGTCGTCACGGTCGATCGCGACCCCGTTGATACCGTAGCTCGGGATACCGGCCATCATCGTGTAAATGCTGTCAGAAGCACCCGTCATCATGATCGGGATCACCGGCGCGCCCGGCCACATCCTGGCCGAGACTCTGCGCAATGCGCGCATCACGTCCGGCCGCAGCGGCGGCGGCGCCATGGCCTCCCGATCGGAACCGTGATCCGAAAGGTCGCCGGCGTCGCTGCGGTAGCGCACGGAAAGCGCCGGATCAGCGAAGAGCTTGACCAGTGCGAGTCGGATCTCCTCCTGGGAGTGTCCGGGCAGGATGCGGCAATTGACATTGGCCTCCGCGCGCTGCGGCAGCGCATTCGGCGCGTGACCGCCGCTCAGCATGGTCGCGACGCAGGTCGTGCGCAGCGTGGAGTTGTAACGCGCGTCCTGGGACAGTCGGGCGATAGCCTCCGGATCCGGCACGTCGGCCAGTACCGCGCGGATGTCGGCGGCGTTCTGCGGCGTCTCGACGGATTCCATTTGCAGCAGCCATGCGCGCGTGACGGCATTGAGTTCGAACGGAAACGGATGCCGCTGCAATTCGACCAGGGCGTCGGCAACATGGTAGATCGCATTGTCGGGTTTCGGCAGAGAACTGTGCCCGCCAGGGTTGGTCGCGAGCAATTGAAAATCGGCGTAGAGCTTTTCGGTCGCCTCGATCTCGACGCTCAGCGGTTTCCCTTTGTCCGTGGTCACGCCGCCCGAATCGGGATTGAGCACGAATTCGGCATCGATGAGGTCGCGGTGATTCTTGAGCAGCCAATCGACGCCATTCGACTGGCCACCCTCCTCATCGGCGGTGAGTGCGAGGATGATGTCGCGGTCCGGCACGTACTTCTGGCGCCGCAAGCGGATTAGATCGGCCACCGCGATGGCATCGCTCACCTTCATGTCCTGGGTGCCGCGCCCGTAGTAGTAGCCTTGCTTCTCGACGAATTGGAAGGGATCGGTCGTCCAATCCTCGCGGCGCGCCTCGACGACGTCGAGGTGCGCGATGATCAGCACCGGACGCAAGCCGCTGGCAGGCTTGCCGCGGTAGCGCAGGACCAAGTTGCCCTTGCGCTCGTTCGGTCCCAGCACCTGCACATCTTCGGGCGGGAAGCCCGCCGCGAGGAAGCGGTCCGCCATGGCCCGCGCGGCGTTCGTCGTATTCCCGACCGAGTCGGTGGTGTTGATCTCGATCAATTGCTGGAAAATATCATGGGCGAGTTGTCGATCGGCAGGGGCGGTCGGGGCGGCGCAAACCGCAGAGGACAAACAGAGGAAAATTCCTGCAAAACTTCGACTCGTCACTGGTGGAGTCCTTGCATTGGCGGCCTTGGGAAAATCAGCATCCAACGAATGCCGCTCCTCAGTCAATGGCGCGCGACTGCGTGCCCGGCGCGATCACCCGATGCGGCTGACAATCCGTGAGGCGGCTTCGGTCGCCGGAAGCCGCCGAGCCGCGACCCCGGGTGTTATGCTGATTGAAACGCCAGATTCGAGACGAAGGGGAGCCTGATGCCAAAACTCAATGCACGCGTCGTGCGACGCAAAGTGTCGCGTGCCGCGGCCGAATCGGCCGTGAAAACGCTGCTCCTCTGGGCCGGCGAGGATCCGAACCGCGAGGGGTTGCGCGAGACGCCGAAGCGAGTCGTCAATGCGTACGGCGATTGGTTTTCAGGCTATGGCAGCGATCCCGGCGAATACTTGCGCAGAACCTTCGAGGAGGTCCACGGCTATGACGAAATGGTGGTGCTGCGCGACATCGCCTTCGAGTCGTTCTGCGAGCATCATATGTGCCCCATCATCGGCCGGGCGCACGTCGGCTATCTGCCGACCGATCGCATCGTCGGCATCAGCAAGCTGGCGCGGGTCGTCGATGGCTATGCGCGTCGCTTCCAAGTTCAGGAAAAGCTTACCGCGCAAGTTGCCGGTTGCATCAACGATGTGCTCCAACCGCGCGGCGTGGGAGTCGTGATCGACGCCGTTCATCAATGCATGACGACACGGGGAGTGCACAAACTCGGCGTTTCCATGGTCACGAGCAAAATGCTCGGCACGTTCCGCGAAGACGCCGCGACCCGCGCGGAGTTCCTGCGCTTCATCGACATCGAGAGAAAAGGGCCCGCCTGATCAATTGCGCCTGGGGGCACCCGGGCCGCGCGCGGGCATGAGATCGACCGAGAAACTGTAGGCGTGCCGTTCGCCCGGCTGCAGCGCGCCGACACCGATGACTTGGCGCGTGATCTTCTCGCCCCGTTCGTTCGAGATCGCAATCACGACGCAGTACTCGCATTCCTCGGCTCCGACATGCTCGATCGTGCCGACCAGGCGCATCGCCGGAATTCCGGCGGTCTGCGGTTCGGCGGAGGCGGCATTGAAGCGCAGATGGTGCTGGCAGCCCGGACAAATGTTGGCACTCATCAGCACCGTGGCCTTGCAGTGCGGACAGATTCGCGTGGCGCCAACCGGACCCTGGCGAGCGACGCTCATGTCTATTTACCGTCTTGCGGGCGGGCCTGCTTGTCGTCATCCCAACCGAACTCGACATGGCCGCGCATGCGCGATCCGGCGGCGACCGTGATCGACCCAGCCTTGACGTCGCCGACGATCACGCCGCCCTCGAGAACATCCACGCGTTTCGCGGACTCGATGTTGCCCTGCAGTTCACCGCCGACGATCACGACGCCCGCGAGCACTTGACCGGTCAAATGGGCGCCTGGCTCGATATTGAAATTTCCGTCGATGCGCACGTCACCTTTGAAACTGCCGGCGATGCGTACGTTGCCTGTTCCTTCGATCTTACCTTCGATCGACAGATTCGCGGCAATGACGGACTCTCCCGCCTCGACGCCGGCCTTGGGTCGGCGGGGCGTGACCGGGCTGGCGGCGGTCGGCTCGATCAGTCCGCGCTCGGGCACGGGGTTGCTCGTGAGGGCTCCGGCCGGGTTCGGCGGGGTCGTCGTTTCTTTCCAAAGCGCCATGAGTGCGGTCTCCAATATCTTGATTGTGGAAGGAGCAGCGGAAGCTTGGGGTCTAGCGTAAACCTTACAGCCGAACATTGTCACCGGCGTGTTGTCTTTTATTCGCGACGCGGCTCGATTCTCCGGGATACCAATTCCAGCGCCCCGCGAGACTCATGACGGCCGGCACGACGAAGCCACGAATCAAGGTCGCATCGACCAGAACCGCACCGCAAAGACCGACGCCGATCATCTTGAGAGCGGGCAGCTCGGCGGCGACGAACGCGCCGAACACGACCGCCATGATGAGGCCAGCGCCCGTGATCACTGGTGCGACGGCCGCCAGCCCCTCGATCGTCGCGCGGTCGTTGTCCCCGTGCAGCAGATACTCTCGTCGGATGCGAAACAGCAGGAACAATTCATAATCCATCGACAGACCGAAACTCAAACAAAAGATCATCAGCGGCACTTCGAGCGCGATGGCCGCAAAAGACCCCTCGAGTCCGATGAGCCCGTGCAGCCAGCCGAATTGGAATATCGCGACGACCATCCCGTAGCCGGCGGCGATCGCGAGCAGATTGGCGACGACCGCCTTGATCGGCAGCAAGTACGAGCGAAACGCGGCGTACAACAAGACCAAGGTCGCGAGCACGACGAAGCCGACGACTTTCGGCAGGCTCTTGCGCATATAGGCATCGAAATCGTTGTAGTAGGCCGGTGAACCACCCACCGTCGCCGTCAGGCCGGGGCCGGGATTCATCACCGCGACGTCGCGCGCGAGTGCCTGCGCCAGCGAAACCGTGGCCGAGTCGCCCGGTGTCGCTTCGATCAGCGCCGTCTGGCCATCACGGCTGAGATAGGCTCGTGCCTGACCCGGCTGCAGATCGGGGGACGAGGGTGCCACGACCGCGGCAATACGCGGATCGCGGCCGAGGCGGTCGACGAAGGCGCGTACCCGCACGAGGTTCTCGGCCGAGAGTATCGGGCTGCCATTGTTGCTGCGAAGGAGGATCCGCAGCGTGAGGCCCGCGTTCTTGCGTTGGATCGAATCGAGGATATGAGCCCCGACACGCGACTCGAGGCCCGCCGGCAGGGACCAGGGTTCGTTGCTCGCGCCGCTATGCGCGCCGAGCACCGGTGCGGCCAAGAGCAGGACGATTCCACCGGCCAGACCGAGGCTCAGCACGGGCCGTGCGACCGTCCACCGTGCGATGCGGTGCCAGCGGTTTTCGCCGAGCGGTGCGCCGCGATGCCAGGGCGTGGGGATCGCCCAGCGCTCGATCCGGGAACCGATGAGGGCGAGACACGCGGGCAGTAGGGTCAAGGCGGCAAAAACCGACACGAGCACGACCAACGCTCCGCCGATCCCGACGCTGCGCGTCTCGAGCAGGGGGCTGAACAGCAGCCCCAGCAGGCCGATCGCGACCGTCGTACCCGACCAGCAAATCGTCGCCCCGGCCTCGGCGACCGTGGCGGCGACGGCTTCGGCAAGCGGCTGGCTATGCAGCCGCTCGCGAAAGTCCTTGACCATGAGCAGCGAATAATCGATCCCAACGGCCAGTCCTATCATGGTCACGACGTTGCCGAGCAGATTCGAGACTGGCATCAGGTGGGCGAGCAAGAAAGCCAGGCCGAGCGACACGGTCGTCGTCGCGAGGCCCATCAGAAAAGGCAGCACCGCTGCGGCGACGGTGCCGAAGGCGATGAGCAGGATGATCAAGGTCAGAGGCAGGGCGCGCTTTTCCGCATGGTCGCCGCCTTGCGCGCTCGAACTGTTCACGTCGTAATCGACGGCCGCATCGCCGGTCAGCGCCATGTGCGCATCCGGATCGAGTGTCAATAGGCGTGCGCGCAAGGGCTCGAGGGCGGCGCGCACGACGGGCACCGCCGCTTGGGCTTCGGGAGCCGCCTTGTCGCGCAGTGAAATCAGCAACATCATGGCATGGCCGTCCGCGGAGCGCGCGCGCGGGTCCAGGTAGGGTTCCGCGCCCACTTGCGCCACCTGCGCCAAGGCGCGCAGACAATCGGTCACCGACTTCAACCAATCGCGCAGAGACGGATCGGCCGGCGTCAACCGCGGGCTGTCGATCGCGACGATGAGCGGATCGAGGAAGGGCGCGTCGAAGTCGGCGCTCAAGGCGTCGCTGACCGACTTCGAGGCGCTGCCGGCGAGTCCGGTGTATCCGCCTCGCGCTGCTTGGGGAAAGAAATGCGCCCCCCAGGCGCCGAGCGCGATTGCCAGCGCCCAGATGCCGAGCAAACGCAGCGGATGGGCCGCGACGAAGGCGCCGAGGCGATGGAATTGGGCATTCATGGTAGGGGCCCGCGACTTATAATCCGGTGGCTCAAAAACCTCAAAGGATACCGCTTTTGTTCCAGCAACTCGTGCCCTTGCGTGAAGATGCGATTCTCGGTCTGATGGCCATGTTCCGCGCCGACCGTTCGGCCGACAAGGTCGACCTCGGTGTGGGCGTTTTCCGGGATCTCAGCGGCAACACGCCGGTGCTCGAGTCCGTGCGCCGCGCCGAGCAATTGGTGCTCAGCGCGCAGACGACGAAGACCTACGTCGCGCCTGCGGGTCGCGCCGAATTCAACGAGGCGGTCGGCGAACTCGTGCTCGGAGCCGCGCACCCAGCAGCCACGGGAAACCGCGTTCGCATCGTCCAGGCGCCGGGCGGCTGCGGTGCCCTGCGACTCGGAGCGGAATTGATCAAGACGGCGCGTCCACAGGCCGTGATCCACCTCAGCGACCCCACCTGGGGCAATCATGCGCCGCTGCTCGGCAATTGCGGCCTGGGGCTCGCCACCTATCCCTACTATGACCCCGCAGCGCATCAACTGCAGTTCACGCAGATGCTCGCAAGCTTGGAGCTCGCGGCACCGGGCGACGTCGTGCTGCTGCATGCTTGCTGCCACAATCCGACCGGCGCGGACTTGGATCTCGCGCAGTGGCGTTCGCTGACCGACGTGCTGCAGCGGCGGCGCTTGCTGCCGTTTCTGGACCTTGCGTATCAGGGCTTCGGCGCGGGTCTGGAAGCGGATGTGGCGGGACTGCGTCATATGACCTCAATGCTGCCCGAGTCGCTCATTGCGGTGTCGTTCTCGAAGAATCTGGGCGTCTATCGTGAACGGCTGGGCGCCTTGATCGTAGTCGGCGAGTCATCGCCCCAGGCCGATGCCATCCGCAGCCACGTACTGCAGATTGCCCGAGGCATCTACTCGATGCCGCCGGATCACGCCGCCGCAATCGCGGCGCAAATTTTCAACAGTGCGGAGCTGCGGGCGGCCTGGATCAGGGAATTGGAGGCCATGCGGAGCCGCATCACGGGGATGCGTGAACACCTGGCAACCGCCTTGAACGAACGCACCGGCACCTCGGATTTCGACTTTCTGCGGCATCAACAGGGCATGTTCTCGCAGATCGGTTGCAGCGCGGAGGCGGTTGCCCGGCTGCGCGAGCGTCACCACATTTACATGTTGACCGACAGCCGCATGAATATCGCCGGACTGATGCCGGACAATGTTGCTTATGTCGCCGCGTCGATCGCGGCGGTGCTCGCGGGCTGACCGGCGGTGGCGCCGCGCTGGTCGGCTCCCGCGCTGATCAGCTGCCGAGCGCGCTGCGCAGGGCGCTGACCTCGGTCGCGAAATCCTTGAGAATGGTTTCGACTCGCGACTGGAACAGACCGAGGCGGGCCGTCGCGGGCAGTCCTTGCAGCGCGACCTGCAGCCCGGCCGGGTCCTCGGCAAACGAGGCCATCAGAATCGCGACCGCGATGATGTCGCTGAGATCGGGAAATTCGACCTCGGTCCGGCCCAGATCGTTTTGCAACGCGACCGCCTGCACCATGGGTTCCGAAAATTCCCAGTTCTCGAGGATCGCCTTGCCGATTTCGGCATGCCACTGCTCGATGATCTGATTGAGCGTATCCCGATCGCTGAACAGCTCCGGGTGGCCGGCCGACCGGGTCAGCACGTATAGCTTGCCGATGCCGTGCATCATGCCGGTGAGCATTGCCTCGTCGGGGTTGATCTTCGTGCAGCTGCGTGCGACGACGTAGGCAAACGCCGCGACCAAGGTACTATGCTGCCAGAGACTGTCGAGATGGTCCTTGACGCTCACGAGCTTGGCGTTGGTGCGAATCTGCGCCATCGCGAACGACATCGAGGCGCTGCGGACCATGTTGTAGCCCATGCGGTTGATGGCGGTGCGCAGTTCCGTGATGGGTTTGCCGGTGGTGTTCAAGGATGCGGAATTCGCGATGCGCAGCAGTCGGCCGGCGAGGGCCGGCTCCGACCCGACGATGCGTACGACCTGGTCCAGCGTGGTCTTGGGGTCCGAGAGGACGCGCCGCACCCGGATCACGATCTCGGGAAAAGAGGGCAAATCGACCCGACCGGCCGATAACTCGGCGGCCAGCGAGCGAACGAAGCCGAAGGCGATTTCCGAGGTCGATTGCGGTTGCGCGGTGCTCAAAGTGTCCCTCATGGCGTCACGGCGCTCAGCGCCTCAACCCTGCGGAGTCGACCAAGAGCCGAAATACTTGAGTTTCCGTGGCCTGCAGTGTGAAGAGCAGCCCCGAATCAGGGCTTGGGAAACGTCGGGGGCCGGCTGCGGAACCGCTGCCGGACTTCGCCATGACGTGAGCGCTCACTGAAATGGCCGCGTGCGTAGCCCGCGACGACCTTGCGCCAGAAGGCGACCGACCCCGGATTGCGCTGGTATTCGACCACTTCCCAATCACCGGAGAAGCGGTCGAAAATCAGGGTCGCGGCATGCCGCCCGATCCCCGCTCGGCGGTAGGGCTTGCGGACAAAAAACTCTGACATGCAATAGT
>Ga0209208_10000627_pt1 | contig 46726 bp, 35 predicted proteins | sample S1TSphfallax_3_FD_187694 | JGI IMG/M metagenome (GOLD analysis project Ga0209208, IMG submission 187694) | Host-associated microbial communities from peat moss isolated from Minnesota, USA - S1T2_Fd - Sphagnum fallax MG (SPAdes) (version 2) | ecosystem: Host-associated > Plants > Peat moss >...
TTGAGTATCACACTGTCTTTCTTTTTTCCTGAGCTCTTTCACTGCTGCTACATATATTTTCACTGCTCCTACTTGTACAGCTACTATAATTCTTCTTGAACCTTGTGCATTAAATGTTGAGTTTCAGGATTTCATACTGAGTTTTAATAAGATTTCCTTACTTTACGGATACCACTGAAAGAAGGGTTAAGGGGGTGAAAGGAGGCCCAAAGACAGGGTGAAGACAGGGTGAACTCCTTACGAATTTCTCTATTGTCTTAGAAACCTTGATCAAATATAATTGACAATTCATTGGGAACAACCAAAATCAATCTAGGCATCAAACCAACTGGAAAACTCAAGGAAGAATTTTCATTCACAAAAACCAACAACTACAAGAGTATTGCTAAAACACCAACAACTACTACTACTACTACTGGAACTAGAACCCTTTTTAATTTGTCTTTAAAACCTTTGATGATCAATGTGATTGACAATTCATTGGGAACCACTAAAATCAATCTACTCATCAAACCAACCGGAAAACTAGGGGAAAAAATTTCACTCACCAAAATAAAAACTAGAAACTATGTTGCTATAATTTTGTTTTAAATACCACTGAAACCAAACCTTTGTAATTATTTCATGTCATATCAATTGAAGGAAACCTCATGAGGCTTGGGAACCCCTCCCCAAAAAGGAAAACTAGTTGTGTTTGCCCCCATACATGCTTGGTAAAAGCTAAAAGTATACATGTCCACTATTTTAGGGCAATAATAGATTTTGTTAACATAACATGCAACAACCATACAAACAAATTAATCAATTAAAAATGAATTTCATTATGATTTTTGTTATTAAATCTTCATCAAAACCTTATTGAAGTTTTTTAAATAACATCAAATTAATTAAAAACATTTATATTTCAAAAAAAATTACATTAAAATATAATTTATTTTAAAATTGACGTGTTTTATTTTAATCAATTCTTACATAATTTTTCAAATCAAATTCTCAAGAATCCCATTTTAATGAGATTTAAGGAATTGAAATTAGTTATTTGTATGTTTATCAAAAAAAATTCATTTTTTAAATTAGTCATATGAATTGTTTTTTACATTTCATAGTGATATGAAAGCTCATGATACAAAAAGGCAAGTGACAACCCAAAAAAATAAAATGATATAGAGGCATGATTAATTGAATTACCCAACATTCATATTTTGAAAAGAAACCCAACAAGTAGATGGGTAGACTTCAAAACAACCCATCAATTGGATGGGTGCACCCAAAATCTACCCATGCACATCCATTAGCTTGGGGTAAAATTTTTTTAAATGATTATAATATCGTAGTAGGTACCTTGGATTCATTTCAAAAAATAAAATATTCTCAAATTTTCAATATTTTAATTCACTTTTTTTCTATTTGAAACACTTTTATTTCAAAATTTCTGAAAATATTATAATTAGTGTCAAATATGCCAAGGTAATAAGGTATTGAGCAAAATGAACAATTTTCCAAAAAAAAATGCCATTAAAAATATTTATACTCATATAGTGAATAGTTTTTTTTGTGTGAAATCTATCCAAAATTAAAAAATTAAAAAGGAATGCTCTGTCACAATATTTCTATTTTTTCTTTTAAAATTATAACCAATTCATTATTAGTTTTTAACACCACATTTGAACTTTGATTTTAGTTTGGCAACATCATTTTAATTAGTTTTTTTCTATATGTACACAATTTCTCAAAACATGTCATCATTTAATGCTAAATCATTATTAGGATGTTCGCCAATGACACAACATCAAAAAATTGAAAAGAATAATTGATAGTGAAATTCAAGGTTTTTGTTTTTCAATTTTATGATGTAGTTAAATTAATGTAGGTAAACAAGAGGAATTAGCCAAATTTGGCTATAAGAAAAAAGTAGAAGTTTTTCAAAATCCTAGTATATTTTTGTGACTTGTTGCAATGTACCTATTAATGTTTTTCCTAGTGCAATTTTGCATTGTGGTGACAAAAAAAAATCATTGTGAATTGTACAAAGGATATTTTGAAAAAAATACAAAAAAGTTATCACATTTGAAGAAAAAAAGAAATAAAAAATTGTTGTTTTAAAAAATTGAGTTCACATGTAGGTTGCCATAATTAGGCAAGATTCCCAAAAGTTTCTATTATTGTAATGCCTTTTCATGTTCAATGATAATTAATTAAACTCAGGCTCCACATTGTTATGCATTACCAATGATAATGAAATGATTGAAAACAAATGAAAATTAAATTCCATTCAAATGAAAATATTGAATGACATTGCATGTAAATTGAATTGAATTCCAATTGAGTTCAATCCACCATTGCACAAAAATCCAATAAGTGATAACATTTCTTAATCTTATAATTTGGTGGAACATAATGTCTTTTCAATTTTGCAAAAAAATAAAATAAAAAACAATAAAAATTTGTTATAAACGTTTCCTTATGTTAAAAGTTCATACTCAAAAACCTACCAAAGTAATTATTGTATTTATTGTTGAAATTTCATTAAAAATAATTTATTGCCAAAGTGGATTTTCAAAAACAAAATAATTATTCCACACCTAAATGTCAAATCTAAAAAGGTAATACAACATTTAGTTCAACTTCTAAGCAAATTTGTTCAATTCCTCTTGTGGATGATTGCCAATCCACCCACTTGACAAAATTGGGAAAAACAAAATCATGTTACCTATTGTTTAGATATGGCAATTTCAAAATAAAAATAAAAATTCAAAATATGATGATTGTGGTGTTTTTTTCCTTTGGAAATGTGTTCAATGAAAAGGTAAATTTTTTAAATTACTACAATTTTTAAGAAATAAATAAATAAAGTGCATAAGTAACGTGTTAAAACATTGTCTATAAATATTTAATTATTACACATTGACTCTCAATTCATTCAAAATAACATTAAAAAACCATTCAAACAACCAAATCTAGCAATCCCATTTACTTGCAAAAAACATATTTAGACCTACACACAACCTTATTTTATTAAACATTGAAAATATGTTTTTTAATAGCGTTTCCATTGATCCTTTAAAATTCTCACAAACATACCAAAAATTATATTACCCATTTGATTACTAGTTCATTCAAGATAACTAAAAAAAAATACACAAAACATCAAATCTAAAAATTTCATTGGCCATAAAAAAAAAACTACACACCTACACAACAACCTATTGAATACCCCCTCTATATTAAAATTTTGTGTAAAATACCCCAAATAAGGGATGTAATTGTTCATTAGGGTCTAGAACAAGTTGAAATGGTTAAATGAACATTAAATTGTTTAATTAATTTGCATTGGGTCCACAATCAAAACTAAATTATTGTTTGCACTTCCACAAGTGTTAAAAAGAGTTTGGTCCTAAATGTAGTTCCCAATGCGAATATTGAGATAAGCAACCGAAGGATGACTACCAACACAACTGCATAAATGCACATCATAACACAATTCATCAATCTCATGGTTAATTTTGTTGTTTGATCAAACTTTTTTTAATTTTATGGATAATAATAAAGATAATAATAAAGAAGGCATGACAAATGAAAAGTACCTTAATGACCTAGATTGGGTATGATTTTAAGGAAAATTTTATTAAGCACCCCTTCACACCTAATGTTAACACCTTAGATGTTAAAGTTCCTAACACCTAAATAGTTGTAGGAAAAAATATATGGAAAAAATATATAAAGCATCTATATTGTTTTTTTTTATGTGTTAATTAACACTAGGAATGCATTCACACATGATAGTGTTAGGGTTTCTAACCTAAAAGTTCTAAAAGTACCTTATGATTCACACATGGAATCATGTTAACACATGGTGGTAAGTGCTTGTTTCCTTTTTGTACAATTCTCTTTCCATTTTCATTATTCATTTTTCACTAACTTCATTGCTCTCTTTTCATTATGCTTTTTCCTGTTTGTGTTTTTCTTTCATAATTTTCTCATTAAGCTCTCAATCCTCATTGCATGTTTTTTTCTCATTACATTTTTGTTCTTCATTGTTTTCTCCTTGCTACATTCTCCTCATTTTCCTCACAACATTCCCTCATCACTTTCCATATTATTCTTTGTTCATTTGTTGCAAGGTGTGTTAGCATCCTTTATAATTTTGGCATTTCTTGGTTGTATCAACAATGTAGAGTTCCACTCCTCCATTGGCACCTTTGTCTAATTCATTTTCTTTTCTTGTTTGTTTAAGTTTTATTATTATTTTACATTATGGTTGTTTATTTGGAATTGCAACAGTTGTGGGAAGTAGCAATTGGGCCAACAAAAGTTAAATCAACATGAACATTTTCTTCCTAGCTAAATCCAAATTATAAACTTTTTGCACCTTATTTTTTCATTTCACATTTCATTGTTATAGGTCATGGATGAAGCTCAAGAATGAGTGGTGTTCACTATGGGTTTTATGATGTTATTCCAACTTGTGGATCATTTATACAATGCCCTTGTCCAAGATGTGCATTCTATCTTGAACCCATCCATAGCACTGAAAATTGCCAAATTACTATTTTCTATAATTACACTTCATGAAAATAATTTGACAACTACAGTAGAACCTCCCAAAATTTATACCTCTCAATATTGATAACCTCTCGAAATTTATAAAAAATTGCTGGCCCAAGTTGGGCCCAGCTAAATTTCTATAAATTTGTTTTTTATAAGATCTAGCTGGCCAAGACATTTTCAAATTTTATAATGTGATGATATATTAACTAAATTACCTATTTAAGAGGAGTTGAAGTAGTCAAGAACAGACTTTTACTTGAAGCCTGTCATGTTGATCTTTTTCACAGCCTCCTTTTGCTCCTTCAAGCTCTCACTAAACTCGTGATAACTCTCCTTTTGCTGCATCTAGAATAAGTTCAGACCCTCCAGATACTCCTGAGCTTGACGGGTGCTGATTTTTGGCGGTTCCACACTGTCGTCGTTGTCACTTGCCACATCTTCATCCTGCTGTGGGCGGAGCTCCTCAATGATGCGGTTGGTGATGTCCTCATCATTTGACGCCACCATGTAGTTGTTCTCCTCCGGATAGTTGAGAAGATTGCGGATGTCCATGGGATTCCCGTATGGAAGCTAAGCCACTTGATGTTGCAGCTCCTAGATAAGGGCGGTGGGAGGACCAACTTCCCCTTGTTGTGTGTGGATGATGTCGTTGGTCCGGATTTTGCAATGGCGAAAGCAGTTGGCGATTGTGGCAGGCGAAACATCCTCCACCCAAGCTGGGACTGCTAGGCGGAACGCATCCAGAATGTTGATCTTTTCCGGATTGTCGATGTTGTTCTCGTAGCCATCCGGAAGTAGGTTGTTGAATCACTTTCTGTAATACGCTTTGCATGTGCGTATGATCCTAGCATCGCAAGGTTGGACTGTCGAAGTCATGTTTGGCGGCAGGTAGAAAACGTGGGTGTTGCGAAGGACCACGTTCATCTCCGCAAACTTCTCCAAGGGGATGTGGCCCGGGCAGTTGTCCAGTAAAAGGAGGACTTGGCGACCTTGCATCCGGCAATCAAAATCCAGCAACCAAAGTCGAAAGACGTTTTGAGTCATCCACGCCTTTGGATTGGCGTGATAACGGTCGCCCAACGTATCGTGGTTGATACCCTTTAAACAGCGTGGATTCAAATGCTTGCCGATGATCGTCAACGGAATCTTCTCGTTGTTGTCCGAGTTTGCACAAATGACAAGAGTGATGCGCTCCTTGTTGATCTTCTGGCCTTCCAACTGATGGGTTGCTGGCGAATTGTCGGCTTGGAAATGCCAACAAAGGCCAGTTTCATCCATGTTGAACACGTCCTTTTTTGCGTACGTATCAACAACAACACGGATGTCCGGTAGCGCCGCGCCAACTGCTTCCATGTCCAGTGCGTCGCTTTTCGCAAAATGGCGAAATGACTTGATCCCGTGCCGATCTTTGAACTTCTCCAGCTAGCCTTGTGAGAACGCCATTTTTGGAGCATCAGGATGAAGCTCTTGCAGGAAGCGTGCCGCCTTCGCGTGCAGCATGTCTCCGTTCAGGTTGACCTTGTCTTGCTGCTCAAGGAACCAACGTTTGAGCGCAAACTCCATCTGGAGGTACTGCACAACTTGACGAGTACGCAGTGCAAGTCGCGGGGGTGGGACACTGGTGTCCGCCGCCATCGCCAGCAACTCATCACTGCATTTCAGGGTGAGGCTGATGGTGGCTTGTGTGACGCATATGCCATGCGTAGTCCACAACCATTCCTTTAGCTTTCCCTGCGTGAGGGCCAGACGACGATGCTTCTGCTGGCACAGGGCGATGCGCATCCCTTCCGTGAGGTGTCCCGGGGTGCTGTTGTATTTGCCCATGGTGTGATAAGAGAGGGAAGTTGAGGGTGTTGAGAGAGTCAGTTGAGAGAATGTGAATTGAAGGTTGGAGCTAAAAGGGCAATGATACAGTAATGGGCAAACCGTCATTGGTATCAATGATTGAGCCACATCATTGATGCCTCTCCTATAATTAATCACCTCCCAAAATTTATAGCTTGGACCTGGTCCCAACCTTATAAAATTTGAGAGGTTTTACTGTACTTATGAAATTTGTTTCAAGAATTGAAATATTGGGTGAAGCCACAAAGTATAACTTCGGTTTCAATATTCTTGTTCACATTTAATATCTAAATGATTATTGGGTGGAAAATTTCAAGATGTTGAAATCCACCCTCTTCAAAATTGTTGAAAGATTGAAGCCAATTTTCATGAATCAAAATATGAAATATCTAAAAACCAAACACGTTGAAATCCATTGGTCTTATGTTATCTATAAACTTGCACATAATTGTATTTTTTTCATATGCAATGAGTTGTTCATGAATTGGGAAGTCCTCTATAATTTTAATTCTTTTGTTGTAGTGAATCTTGTTTTTAGGAAGTTGATTTTTTGGCTAGAGGGACCTAAAATGCCAAGAGTCATGGAGGACTTCAAACAATGGTGTGGTTTGTTTAACACGCAAGGTTTTACTAACGGCACCCATGTGTTGATCTCTAAACCTTTTATCCCATACCCACAAGACTATTACTATCATAAGTCCAAGGGCTACTCCATGGTTGCCCAAGTTATGGTTGATTCCAATAAGAAATTCATTGACATTTTCATTAGTTTGCCAAGAAATGTCAACAACTCACAAGATTTAAAATTTGGATTGTATCAACAAGCTCAATACCATGTTTTATTTTTCCAAACAAAGGATGTGGAAATGGAACTTCACGTTACTTATTTGGGGACAAAGGGTGTTGGTTTATTAGCTGAATCATGACACCATACAAAAAAGATGGCCACCACATTATTATGGAGTTGCTCTACAAGAAAAAACAAAAGCAAAGTCATGGTTTGTGGTAGAGAATGTTTTTGGCATTCTAAAAAAAACTTTTTAAGGAACTACTTCACAAATTAGAATTGGGTGTTGTTTTCTTACCTTATCTTTTTACTTGTTGTTTGTTGCATAACATGCTAAATATTGAGGTTGAAGGGAATGTAAAATGTTTCCTTCACATAATTGAACTAGAGTCAAATAGTTTTCATGAAAATCAAACAACAATCAACAACAATATTATAAAACATTGAACTCGATCACCCTAACACATTATCTTCGTAAACAAAAGAGTTGACCATGTAAGGGTTATGTGTTGAAAAATATTTTCTCTTAGCCCCTATATTTCCTTTTGATCAAATTAGAATTGTTAGTCTTTTTTTGTTACAACATGCTTTGTTGACAAAAATTGGGGTTGAGGGATTAATAGTATTTGGGATTTGCAAAAGGACATTGTTTTCTAATAAGAATGTCTTTTGTCACATTCCTTGGGTTGTTAGTTGGGGTCTACGACGTCATGGGAACTTCTACGAAACTAACATAATGAGCTACAATAGGCATGGTCTAGGGTTGTTCATACAACAAGGTTTCATTAGTATTAGTGGCATAGACTTTGTTTATTGGTAGATTGTCACAATTTGTTCCAAACTTTGTAGCTATGGATTTTTTATTGATCTCAATGGGTTCATGTGGTGTATGGCCAATAGGCTTGTAATTGATGTTCTTTGCATCCATCATGTCTTTCATGTGCAATGGTTGAAAAAATGGTCTATTGCTTTGGAATTCATGAATCATGTCATATAGCCCCCATCTGAAATTTCAAGGAAGATGAATAATTTTTTTTCCTAAATTGCCTATGGTTCAATAGTCCTTATTATTTCCCATGCATGCCATGAAAACATATATGTTCTTCAAATCACTAGGTGTGGAACACCATTTATCCTTGCACATTAGATTGTTCCTAAAGTGTTCTAAACAACATGCTTTCATGACAACTTTTGAAATGTTTTTCCACTTACTCACTCTTGTTTCAAAATGATCTTGACCACCCACCTATTTTATGTTTGTGAGTTGTTTTTTTGGCCCTAACTAAAATTAAAATCTCACCATGTTCCCAATTGGGGTAGTAGGGCTTTTTAACCTACACCTCTACACTTGGTTTAGAATTTTGGATGGCAATCTAGTTTTTACCTTCATGTTTCTCTCTTAGCATGGATCAATTACATCATTAGTGGGTTGGACCTACAAAAAGACATCATGGTATAGGTATTCCCATGGTATGGCTTACACATTTTGTGTCAAAACTAGCAATACATTGAGTATCAAAAATCACAATATTTAAAAATTCATTCATTTTGAATTCTTTTTTAAATCACATATAGTTGATTTGGGCCTTTAGAACAAAACAAAAATTATATAAATCATGAATATGCAATTGATTCATACTTTTATCTTTATTTAATTGTACATCAATAATTTGATAAATTTTATTTAAAACATCTTGTTTAATAGCAATTTACCATTTTTCATGAATTTTAAATTTTCACTTCATCCATGTAAAAAAATAAAAACAACACTTAACCCAACTACATCCTTAATGGGAGAACACTTTACAACTTAAAATTATCATAATCATCATCATAACATAACGTATTATCTAACATTTGTTTATCATTCAATATAAACATCATAACTTTAAAACAATTTTTTTTAAATCATGGAAAAGATTGTTCATTATGGTTTTTTCTTTGTATCTGCAAAATTTCATGGACAAATTTCTATTAAAACTATTATCTTTTAATATTTATATTAATTTTTAATCTTTGTTACAAACTTTTACAAGTTAAAAATGTATTCCAATCAATCATTGATTTGTTCAAATATGCATTAATTTCATAATATAATGAGAGTATGGGATGTTATCCACCTTCAATTGCACATTTCAATCATAAAATCTTCTCCAAATACCTTAGAACACCACATACAAAATGTGATGTAGTGAAAATTATCAAAGTGTGACAATTGTTTGTGTACACCGTACCATGAAAATACCCATATATGTACAACTTCAAGAACCTACTAATGTGTACTAAAATTGAATGAACAAAATTGAAGGAATCAAAAAGTGTCATGACAATATTATGGAACTTGCTTACTTGTAGAAATATTGCAAGAATCCTTATCCTCTTGTAATTGTCTTCCCATTGCATTTCTTGTTCAAGCTCGTTGTAGCTAGGGATGCCAAAGACTTTCTCCATGGTGTTCCAACAACATAGAAAATTGTGTGAAGCAAAACAACTACTATAATGCAATGTGAGAGAGCTTGCAATTGTTGTAGCAAGAAACAAAGAGGCCTTTGATGTTGTGGTGTGAAGTGCGACATGCATGGGCATGAGAATTGAAAAAAGCTGCAGACATGTAAAGAACACTAGAGAAGTATGGAACATTCATAAGGAACATGTCATCAAGAAGGTCACATAAGTTAAAGGACCTTTATGGGGTGCTATGAAACTTCAACATTTTAACCCAATATCTATCATTCTGGAAGATTTGGTGGTATCCTACCACTGGCTTACTAGTTACTACCTAGTGCTACATCAGCTGACAGAAAGGATTTGGTGTTATGTAGCACTACAGGTATGAATTGGCAACCAAACAACTATTTCTGAACAATGATTTACCAGGCAATGAACACTAGGTGTGAAGGGTGCTTAGTACACTAAATACTATAACCCTTGTCTATATAGACAGAATTTTTAAAATTAATTTCAAGTAATACCTTACCCTAAGGTCAGTTTCATCATTAAATAATCCTCAAAATAGTGAAATGAATTTTTGTGAAAATATGAAGTTGACATGTTGAAAATCATCATAATTATCATAGGATACACTCTAAATAATTTCACTACTCATATCACAATATTATAATATATGATGGAAAATATCTATAATTTCAAATTTTATAAACGAATATTTTTTTTTGAAAAAAAATTAGTCAATGTGGAAACTGACCCTAGTCTACAGTAGAGTTTTCTGTAAAGTCACCCTGTCTTCACCCTATGTTTGGGCCTCCTTTCACCCCCTATCCCCTCTCTCAGTGGCATCTGCAAAGTAACGAAATTTTATTAAATCTGAGTATGAAATGCACAAAGTTTGAGAGTAATTATAGTAGTTGTACAAGTAGGAGCAGTGAAAACATATGTAGGAGGAGTGGAGGCGCTCATGAAAAGGAAAGACAGGATGAAACTCAGTTTACCACCAAAATTGGTTGAAAAACTTGTTTGGGTCCCAGTTATTTCATTTTGTAAAGTGTTCATTCCCCGTTACGCGTTTGATGCCCTATTATGCTGAAACTGGCCGTTCTCCCCCACGACTAATCGCGTAACTTTAAGGATAACTCTATGTACTAGAAATTAATTCCTTTCCACACCCACCAAATCTACACTTTCCTTTGTTGCAACAAACAGAAGCAGCAGTTGCCATTTTGCGGTTGCACGAAAGAAGAAGAGCATCACGTCCATTTCCTCGTTTCCCATTTCCCCTCGCACGCAAGACCCACCCTCAAATCCTTCTTCTTCTACCATTGCCTGCTCTCTACCATTGTCGATAAACAAAAAGAAATTGCAACGGAATATGTTACCTACTCACTCTTCATGGATGCTCTTGATGACGATGACGATGACGATGACGACTATTTCAGACGTTCTTGATGATGAAATGGTTCATGTTTTGATCATCACATGAAGAAGTTCTTGAGGCGATCATGATGCTTTCAATGAGATCATGAGGTTCTTGACGCCTGCGATGATGCTTTCTTGATGATGATGATGGCTTTTATACACACACCCACCCACGTTGCTCATATGAGGTTTGTTTGTTTTGTACGTAGCATATATTATCATCTCTCTCTCTTTTGATAACATTCTGTTGTGTACGAATTAGGAGGTACCTAGGAATCCATAATTTCTTCTTCTTCTTCTTCTTGTCTTTGTGTTTGTTGCCTCTGCAGGCCTGTAACATGGGAGAGGCCTACTGAGGAACCTTGTCTATGCAGTTTTCATTTGGGGACCCACAATATTGAGGAATGTTCACCCAGGTGTTGTTGTTGCTGTGAATTGTGAGTTCTTTCTTTTTTGTTGGCTCTGCCCTTCTTCAGGGTAGAGACATTGTGATGCACCCAGAAGTGGACCAAAGTTTGGTATCCCTACATCCTATGAGCTCTGCAAAAGAGTGTTGGGCTGTTTGGTCAAGATTTGATCATCGAGGACCAAAATTCTGGAGCCCCCACTATAGAAACACTTCCGACATAACTGAGGGATCTACTTGGGCTTACCATGCTAATATAATTAACCACGATGTGTCTCCAATTTAGTATCTTGAATATTTATCAATGTCCTTAGATGGACTTCATTTGAAGAGCATGAAGTCCATCTGAGCCATTATGCAATGAGCCACTTGTTTGGGAATGTCATGGAACATTTCCTTGTTTTTAGATCTGTTGCTGATTTGATGGTGTGCATTGGTGTTTGCTTCATGAATGTGCAGCATGCCAGCATGATGAATTCATTGATACACGTGGAAGGTAGTTTTCGCAGCAAGAATTGACAACAATTGTTGATCCATCAAGCTATGGCAGTCATGGTACCATACGTCCTCAATTGAGAATTTTTGTGTTCAGTTGATATCCATCATCGAGGATGTCTTCAGGGGTAGTGATTGTGGAGACAGCTGTTGTGGCACCAGCAACAACTCCCAGCAGGGTCAAAATTGCTTGCATGGTCTGTCTCTCTGTCATTCACCTGGCATCAAAATCACCTGCACCACATCCATTAAATTTGTTCTTGCATGTTTCTGTTTCAAAATTCCAGATTCCTAAAGAAACTTTCAGAATTTTCTATTTCATAATTTGCAGTCACTTCCCCCTCACAGAATTTCCCTTTTAAACTACAAGTTACAAATCCTTCCTCCAAGTGTTGATTTGTGAAGTACTCAAGCTTTGTCAAACCGCTTCAAAGCTCTGCATGCAACAATGTCCATCTTGCCTTGTACACATAATTGGAAGTCTAGTAGAATTGGATGACTGGATGTGCAGCAATTAGCTTGATTTTTTTCTCTTGATAATTGCATAAACCCCATTCACAATAGTGGGTGAATGGGTTGGAACTACAGAAGCATAATGTGGGTGGGTGAATGGGTTGGAAAAACTACAGAAACATAATGTGGGAGATCAGTACTTGGTGTTAGAGAATGGAAGATTTGCTTACCTATCTGTTCCAGCACAGTTCACCACCTCCACAACAGAGGCAAAGCTTTGTTTCACAGACCATTGCAGGGAAGCATGGGACCCCTTGTCTGCTTGTTGTCTACAGGAGGGAGCACATGTCCATGCCCATGTGCACCATGGCGAGATCACTGAAGACATTTTCCTTGAACAGGTTCAATGTTCATCTGAGAGACGGACCCCTTTGATCAATAATGGCTCAGTAGATCAGTCCATTACTTCTTGTTCATGTCCATCACAGTTTTTTGAAACTTTTCAAATTTTCAAAGAGATGCACTGTCTGCACATCTGCAGCCAGCCCACCTTACATTTGTTTCAATCAGGAATCTGAGCTCCCTCTGCCAGCCAAGATACATTGATTTTCGGGAGATAATTTTTCACCTAAGTATTCCTAGAATCTTCCAGATGTTCAGGAGTGCTTACAACTCAATTTAACATAACAATAGAAATAGTTTAAAAGTGTGAGGAGACTGTAGTGCAAGAAGCAGAACAACATGTACAAGAGAGGTAGTTTGGGACACTGTTGAAGAGTTGCTAATGTAACCAGGACTGCTTTTGCAGTGTCTGGAGGAGGCAGGGTGTGCATTACCAATCCCATGGGAACTATCAGGATCCATCTGCAATCCAGTTTTCCCACTTGATCATGACTTGAATCATGAACACAGAGAAGGTTGTGGCCACGACCAAATCGCACATGGTGATCACTATGACTGGCTGATCCCTCAGAAAGATGGTTCCTTCATGCTTAGCCATCATCAGAGCACTGAGAATGGTGATTCAAGCTTCATTGAACATGGGCGGTTGGTGAAAGTTGGGGATACACTTGGAAAGTTGAAGAGGCGGCCCAAGCAGCTGGTTGCTCTGTTCAGCTATGAGAGCCCCAAGAGGAAGGGATACGAGAGCCTTCCCCAAACAGATCATGATGCTTCCAAATTAGAGGAGGCGGCAGGCATTCAGAATGGGACCCACGCTTCAATGCCTCCTGAATCCACCAGTCTGGGAAGAGAGGATGAGATGGTAACAATGACTATCCCTGTAAAATTCAGAGATTCTGGGTTGGGAAAAACCACTCTGGATGTGATGGGTATTTGCTGCCCGAATGAAGTCCCCCTCATCAAGAAGTTACTCCAATCCATACCTGGTGTTGAAGAAGTCTCTGTTAATGTGACTTCAAAGACTGTGACAGTTCTCCATGATCAATTCTTGGTCACTGATGCCCACCTTGGTACTTAGCCTTCATCCTTGAACCCTCATGCTCTCAGTCATGAAACCTGTGAGTTCTTTGAAAAATTGGGCAATCTTATATATATACCTGAGAATACACCCATGATGCATGCAGAGGAACTTGGGTAGAACTTGGGTATGGCCTAGACTTTCCTTTTCTTTACAAGATGTTGATAATGCTAAAAAATTTGCATTGGGATAGAGCCTGTAAGCACATTCCCCTGCGGTAGGACCTGTACCCAATCAATATTTTCCTCCATGATATGCACAATTTGTGGCATGCATGTCCTTCCATTGTCTGCAACCACAGGCCCATTGACATACCGACATTCTGAGGCAATATAGTTTGTGTTGGATCTGTGAAACAGTGAAGGCTTTGAATGAAGCAAGGATGGATGCGAGCATTCACCTCAGAGGAGAATGGAAGACTGGACGCAAGTGGCCTAGCCCGTGGACTATTTCTTCTGGTGTGCTGTTGGGAATTGCCTTCTTCCAGTATCTTTACCAGCCACTCAAATGGGTAGCTCTTGGTTCTGTTGGTCTGGGCATCCCACCTCTTGTCCTCAGAATCATGGCTGCTTTGAAAAGCTTCATTCTTGACATCAACATTCTTATGCTCATTGCAGGCAAGGATAATATATTATTACTGATCTGTTTAATGATCCAATTGCAGATCTTCAAATATCTTTGAAAAACCAAATGGTAGCTCTATATTAATATTACTCCATACAGACACACACTAATGACGATTTCTTTGCCCATGAACTTAATCATTTGGTTTGTCAATTGCTTGACTTGCCTGAATCATTGCCAGATTTGAATTGGTAATGCTTCTGAAACCAATTATTTTGGTCAGCAACAAATTTCTTGATCTCCAAATATATGATCTCGTATCCTCTCTCTGTGTCAATAATGGTAGCTTGCCATGCTTGTTGGACCTGAGCATCATAGTGAGTACCATGTAAGATTATTAAATGCAGTTGGTGGCGCCATTGGGTTGGGAGATTACCTGGAGGCTGGATCCATTGCCTTTCTGTTCACCCTGGCAGACTGGCTCGAATCAAGATCCAGTGACAAGGTTAGTAAAACATGGTATTTGTTATCAAAGATTTGCAATTATTGTATAAGTCTTTTATGTTGCTTGCAACTCCTACATGAAGTCTACCAACTTCCAATAGTCATAGCCCAGTGCCAATTGTGGGGAAGGAAGTGCAATGCAGAAGGAAGGGTTGGATTTGGACTCGGAGGAAGCCTGGCCTCAGAACTTTCAGTGAATGATGTTGACTATGGGTGCAGGCTCGAGCTGCATTAGCAGCAATAGTGGATTTTGCACCTCGCAGTGCAGTTCTTTTGGACAGTGGGCTGTGTGTGCATGTGGAGGATGTGAAAGTGGGTAGTTTGCTTTCAGTAAAGGCTGGAGAGATGGTTCCCATTGATGGCGAGGTTGTGTCAGGAAAATGTTCTGTGGATGAGAGCAGCCTGACAGGAGAATCTATGCCACTAGAGAAAGATGTGGGTGCAACTGTGTGGGCAGGGACTGTGAACATGTCAGGTAAATTAGCCCATTTGGATCCTGGAGATGAAAAAATATATTCTTTAGCAATCTCCTGCAGCTTAAAAGTGGTGATTCTCAAAAGCTCATCTACCTTGGATGTATTGGCAATAAAAAGCACATAAGACATAAGTGATGACCAGTGTAGTAAATGAGCAGTCTTGAGAGTCATGTTTACAGTTATCAACAAGGCAGCTAAATTGCAGGGTGCATGACAGTAAAGACTACTGCACTTTCAGAAGATTCAGCAGTTGCAAGGATGGTCAGACTTGTTGAGGAAGCACAAACACAGCGTTCACACACAGAGCTCTTGGTGGAGAAATTAGCAAAGTACTATACCCCTGGTATGTTTATCAATCTGTCAAATATGGTAACATGTACAATCAAGTGTGTAAACAGCCTGCATCTTCAAAGGTTGAAGGGTGTCTCTTTGCTCTTCAGATATTTCCAAACAATACATGCAAGATTGGGATATAATCTGTGGATGTAGAAGGCTTTCGCTTGATTGTTCCACCTAGCCTTTCACCAGGTGGATGATTACTATGTGTGATGGCATCATAAGTTCTCTTATATGCTCCTGTTGCAGGAATAGTGGTGGCAGCAATAGTGATAGCTGTGGTTCCCTGGGCACTGCACATGCAGCATCACAGGCATTGGTTGTACCTAGCACTAGTGCTCCTAGTGGTGGCATGCCCATGTGCCTTAGTTATATCTACACCAGTGGTGACCACATGCGGGATTGCACAGGCTGCGAAATTGGGATTGCTGATAAAAGGTGGAAGCTTTCTGGAGGTTCTTGGAAGGCTGAAGGTGGTGGCTTTGGACAAGACAGGCACTTTATCGGAAGGGAATTTCCGGGTATCTGATGTGTTAGCAGTCGGAGGCATCTCTAATGTGCAACACATTTTGCACTGGTAGGGAACATCGTTCAAATCCTGTGTCTCCTGTTTTGTAAGAAGCAATCCTGATTTGTGAAGAAGCTTGCTCTTGCAATTCATCAAGATTTTGGAATGTCTGCTAGAATGTTGAACTGTGGCATGTTTTTCTTTGTTGTGGCATTATCAGTTTCAACAAAGCTCTATAACTGGGTTCTACAGAACTAGTGGAAATCTGCTTAACTTCACATTACGGGCGATGGGTTACTAGGAACTGGAAGTAGAAATTGCACAATTTGTGTTCTTGTTGATGATATCAACAGTGCAACAATAATATGTGAAAACCATACTCCACAGGGTTGCATGTGTAGAGAACAAGGCAAGCCATCCAATGGCAGTTGCACTGGTTGGCTATGCACACCTTCATGGCATTGAACCCACTGGTGAAGTCACAGAGTTTGAGATTATTGTTGGGGAGGGAGTCTCAGCAATTGTTGATGGCCACACTGTTCATATTGGAAATGCTCGTATGGCCAACCGTCTTGGTTGGGAGGAAGGTGCTACTTTATGGTCTGAACCTAACAAAGAGCACAATAATAAACCATATCTCTCCTTCTGCTTGCAAACACACCTTGCAATCATGCGGCTTTCCTGGGGATTTAGTGTGGATGCTCAAGATTGACCTTCAAAGTCCATGCATCCTGACTTGAGTATGGTGGGGGGTATTGCAGCAGTCGACAAGGAAATAGTGGACTCATGGAGTAGTCAAGGGGCAACTGTGGGGTGGATAGGGGTGGACAACGTAGCTGTTGGAATGTATAGTGTTGCTGATCAGCTGCGACCTGAAGCAGTGGAGGCTGTCAAAGATCTGAAGGTTTTCTTGTCATCATGCTCTTGATGTTGTTCTCATACATGATTCTCATGCATGTTGTAGAGTGTTCATGATCCCATCTTTGTCAAAAGTAGTGTTACCAAGCCAATTCTATTGCCCTTGCTAATCATTTCTCACTTTTAACAGAGACTTGGCATACGGGTTGCAATGCTGACTGGTGATAGTGAATCCTCTGCCGCCTTTGCACATAAAAAGGTCTGCTATTTCTCTATGTCAGCCATGTCCAATTGCTCGATGCTTTTCACAAATCACTTGTGTTGTTTGCTTTAATGCACTTCTTCTATACAACACCAATATTGACTGAGAAATGAGTCCTTGCCCAGTTCCATCTGCTGACATCAAGTTGACATTTTCTACATGAGAAATGACTGGCAGTTAAATTTCTTGGTACTGATCTAAGCATAGGAGGTAGCCATGTACTCCAAGAGAATGACTTTTGTCGCACTTTGCCATCAAACATTCTCTTTTCCCAGATTGGTGAGGTCGATATCCATGCACAGTTGTTGCCAGAGGACAAGGTCCGGATTGTACAACAGTTGAAGAGAACTGGTGTCACAGCGATGGTAGGAGATGGAATAAATGATGCTCCTGCATTGGCAGCAGCCGATGTTGGAATTGCAATGGGGGTGGCAGGGACAGCAATTGCAATGGAAACAGCAGATGTAGCTCTCATGACAAATGACCTTCGGAAGCTTGCTATAGCAGTGGAGCTAGGACAGAGCTGCCGTTGGAAAATTGGACAGAATGTAACTCTATCTCTTGTCACAAAATTGGTCATTATTGGTCTTGCAGCTGCTGGCTATGCATCTCTTTGGACAGCGGTGTTGGCTGATGTTGGTACCTGCTTGATTGTTATTTTCAACAGCATGCGGCTTTTGAAGCACAAAGCATGTACAGATCGGTGTTGCTCAAAACTGCAGACTCTGTCAAAGGTCAATTTGCATTCCAGCTCGAAAGTGGAAAAGATCTGTTGTTCAAAACCTGAAGTGGACATGAAGTGTTTGGAGAGTGGATTGGTTGAGCTGTGTGATGAAGCAATGGCATCAGTTCCCAACACTCATAGGGGGAAACTCCAGTGGTTGCGCACCCACTACACTCAGCATCACCAGAAGAAGAAAGAGGCAGACAAGAAGGGTTCTTGCTCCAAGGCCAATCTTACTGTGGAAACCAAGCATATTGTTGCACCTTCTTGTTCAAACTCAAGGTATGACCAAGGAGTGCTCACTCCAAGGGGGAAAAGTAACCGCCACAACCAGTACCATAGTCATCGCAACCTTGAGGAGAAGCATATTTCAGGCACTACTTGCTGTGCAAAAGGCCCATCTGAGATCAAGAAGGTTGCCTTGGGGTGCTGCTCTAGATTGAACATGCCAGGCTCACAAGACGAAGGGGAGAAACGCAATCCACTCATCAGCAGTGACTCTAGATGTGATCATCAACTTCTGGGAATGGGTGCTAGGGATCCAAATAGTACGGAGCATGAGGGTGAGCATTTGACATCTTGTGAGCTTAAGATTCCATATGTGGCACCTGGTAATGGAATTCGGAGGCGTCAGCTGGGCACAAAAGATAATTTGTGCTCAAGTGAAAGTGGTGGTGCCAGTACTGGTCCTACATTGTGCAGTCATATTATTGAGGAGCCCTGTGTGTTGGCTTGCTTGCCAGGGGCTGGCAACACTGATTCACTGGACAATGGCCAGAATGTGTTACTCACATTGGAGAAGGTTGAGGCTCAGGGTTTAGTGTTGGATCATACTGACACCTCCCTGAATCATTGCTGCAGTAAGGCCGTCATGAAACCTCAGCATGCAGATCATCACACCAACCCAGTGGCATTAAATCCACTGCCTCCTCCAACTCAATCATGTTGTCCACAAATGCAAGTCTCCAAATTGCTGATCCCAGAAGCAGCTGGCTCCACATGCTGTCCAGGGGAGGCAAATGAGGCAACAGTTCTAGGTGATGAATGTCATGTGAATTGCAGAGTTCCAGCATGCAATACAGCACCCCCAAACATTGGTGCTATTGAAGTCTCATCAACACCTGCTGGTTTGAAACATTGTGTCAACAATGGAAATCTTACATCCCATATGGAGCCTCATCTAGTGCTCTCAGTAAACCAAGGCACCAGCAGCCCAAGCTGCAGCAGCCAATCAATCTCTCATTCTTTTTCAACACCCTGATCTTTTCTGTCAGAGATAACTCATATCTCTCATGTAATGTTTAGATCAATTCAATGCACAAGTCGGACGGATGACTTGTGCATCCGACAGGTGCCTTCATGAAGGTTTGACCAAGCATCTTTATGATTTCAGTGATCAGTGAAGGATCATAAAGCTGAGGCAATGAGAATTGTACCAAGTTGAGTGGTGCAGCTTTCAGTTTGAACACAGATCCAAGATGTACCTCAGTTATGGAGGTTCAATAGCCATCCAGCACCATCCCAACAGGCTCTATAACACAGTGCAAACATTTGACAACATCAAGAGCACACAACACAACTCAATAGAAGAAATAAAGAATCAAACTTCTGTTCTGTTCCACTGCAAGCACAAATTTGCTTTTTGGGAGACAGTTCCTAACTAAATTATTATGTATTGGATAATTGCATCTGATAAGTCTGTTGCTGATCTTCTGTTCAATGGAGGAGAACACCAATATGACTCAACCATGTGGATGGTGTGTTACAGGTATTACAAGGTAACATAACATTGTTGAATGGATCTCTCATAAGTAATGGTAACAGTGTTGTTGATGCTGTCAACCTTCCTACTAGACATTCCAAAATGGTAAGGAAAGATCAGGGGGTGTAATGAGTGGGATAACTTTTTCTGATCATGAACTTGATCCTTTTCCAGCCCTTCCTCAATTGAGCAATGTCCTCCCATATTCTGAATGTATAGTACAAATTTATGTGTATCCAGTTTGATGTGCACATGTAAACCCACCTCTTCAATAAAGTCTCTTGCCTGCAAACACTCGTGACTAAAATCCTGAGTGTGTGAACAGCCCCTCATGTCAATGATCAACAAAAGAACATCTCTTGGACACAAAACCTAAAACCTGACCTCCCCCATTGTTCAGATCACCCACAACCAATAGTTGAACACATCCACCCCATTCTGAACCACCAACTTTCCCAAAAGTGATAACTGACAGTAATGGCCATTCCAAAACCAGTCATTGACTGGAACTCGGTGGTAATTATTGTGTGACAAGTTCTTGATCCTAAGACAACCTTGTCAGACTTCTAGAGCCAAAGAGCTTGTTCCAGGAAAGGTCAGCATTGAATTAAAACCAGGCCTGAGAGTAAAAAGAAATTTCACTCATGTGGATGTTGCTCTTTTTCCAAAGGTTCCCCATCTTCAAGACTAAGCTGTGGCGGTGACACAATCACCTCTGGACCACCAAATTTCACTGCCTTTTGCATATTGTCATGCATAGTCTGCAATTCACAAAGCAATCATTATGACTGGGAATCACATCTGACCCATTGTAGTTTTATATTTGCATCACAACCTACTTCGCAAAAAACTGCTGATAATAACATGACTGAGAACATCTTTCCCATGCTGTACTGCCTTCTTTTCAAGGTGAGCTTTATGCCTCTTTTCAGCACTGTTATCTTGGGACATCAGCCATGACAAGGCTATCTTCAGCCTGAGGTGATTAACTTCGAAATTCACACAGGATCCAGTGTGTCCACCCTAGCTAACCTTCAAAAGTAGAGTAGTTCTCATAAGGGTGTCATTATGCGTGACATTATATGAGATCCAGCTTCTAAAGTCAGGGGAGGTCAGTGTTTCATAACACACTACATACTTAGGTAGAAGTAGAGAACATGGAGTCCACATAATATCACTGGACACAGATATAAGGTTCTTGGAATGAATCAAATTTGCCACCAGCTTTTGGACTTTTTAGATACCAAATTAGTGTTTAGAAAGAGAACAAGATGTCAAAAGTGTCAAATCTTGAGCACAGAAGGAAAAAGTAAAACATGTTCTCTCCTAACTTTACACTCACCTCTTTGAAGCTGTCCCTTAGGAATGCTTGCAAGTTGCCATTGGGAACTGTGATTAGAGCACGCTCTTGATCACTCTCACTTTCCACCATTTCTTTCCCATCTCCAGAAGCGCATCCACTTTCTCCCCCATTTGGAAACTCAGTAGTCTCTGTCACTGTGACCTGAAGACCCTCTGGCAACAAACAGTTGCACATATAACCTATATGTGCAAGACGGTTGACCCACCCAGGGATTGACCTTCCCATTAATCGCCGAGAGACATCATCAGAAAAGTGGTTGCAATTCTTTGCAATCAAATGGTATGTGTCACCATGATACTCGTCTGCACACTGCTCAATGAAACTTCGAAACTCCAGGGCATTAAGCTCTGTCGTTCCCAACAGAACTGATCTTCGAAAGGTAAAACCAGGACAGTGTTTTGGCTCAACTTCAAACACCCCACTTGTGGCATAATCATGAGCACCAAATGCATACTCTGCTCCATGAGCTTCAATGGCTGAATGATATATTCCAAGACCCACCCAATACACATAGCCATTCATGGGTGTAAGGTCATAGATGTTTAGGTGCACTGGTACTCCAGAAGCAGTATCTGAACCAGGAGGGCATCTATCTCCCCTCATCTCAAACATATGTTTCTTCAAAAGATGAATGATGGACACATAGCTCTGTTGTTGTTGTTCTAGATCCTGATGAACTACCACCTACTCTGCAACTGCATGAACCACAGAACAATGAAAACATGGCCACATGTTTAGCTCCACAAACCACACAACTATGGCGTTCTTGCAATGTGCACAAGCTTTTTTACTTTCAGGAGAAGCTCTAGAATTCTAAAACTGGTTCCAGTCTCAACTTTGAGTCAACCGTCATTTCTCCTCACAAAAACAAGCAAATTAGTCTTACTCTTCCATAGCAACTTCATAATATTTACATGGTAACAGTGCTGCCTGCACCTAATGCCAATCAGTTGGACCACGGCAGAGTTCAAGTTTTGCCATACCAGCAAAGAGCACTGGTCCTTGCACATTAGAGCTCAACAACTAACTCCCTTCAAGAATTTGGAAACTCAACCTCTTCCATCCTTCTTCAGTGCACAGTTTTTCACCAAATTTGCGGTTGAAGTTGCCCTATTCTTAGCTTTGCATACTAGCAATCGGATTGAAATCTCTGAGAGCCAAATTACATACCCTAATTAGCAAAGAAGTTCTTCTGCTATAACCCTGGCGATACACTAAATGCAACTGTACGGTCCAAGAAGTGTCAAACCTGATTCTATTGCTTAACATCAATGAGGCTAACATGCGTGAGAATCCACAAAAATGTGAACGATTTTCCCTCGCGTCTCATCAGTGCCGCACTCCACAAAGGAACTCTTTCTCCTCCTGCTCTTGCTCCTGCTTCTGGGGTACAGCCGATTCCCGAATTCTTCATTTCACCAAACCCTCAGAAAACATTACCAGCATATCGACGCACGAGAGAAGTGGCAGCAAGGTTCTTCATCCTCAGGAAATAAGTGAGTCGCTGTCCTTGCGACCAGGGACACATGTCAAGAAGCAGCAGCAGCTGCCAGCAGCATCACCGTCATTAGAATCAACGAATCGCGGAGAGAAAGCGGAAGGTAAACGAGTAGAAGAGATGTCTGAGTCACGCAACAAAACCACACGCACAAAGTGTGCTGTCGCTGCAGCAGCAACTGGACAGCAGCGACAACAGTAGGTCCGTGCTGCAGTAGCAGCAGCAAGTAGCCGCAGCAGAGAACAAGAGAGGGGAGTGGATGACATCTCATTTGTCATCCCATTTGACACTTGGAAAGAGAGGGGCCGTCGAAGACATCTCATTTGGCACTCGGAAGAGAGGGGAGTGGATGATATCTCATTTGTCATCTCATTTCACACTTGGAAGAGAGGGGTATGGACATCATCTCATTTGTCATTTTATTTGACACTTGGAAGAGAGAGGAATGGACAATTCATTTGACATCTCATTACTTGACATCTCATTTATCATCTCATCTGAGACTTGAAAGAAAGATGAGTAAACAACATCCAACTTATCATCTCATTTGACTCTTGAAAAAGAGGGGAGTGACAACAATCTCATTGACACTTGGCATAAAGGGAAATGGACAATTCAATTTGACATCTCATTACTTGACATCTCATTCATCATCTCATCAGATACTTGATAGAAAGGGGAGTGAACAACATGGAACTTGTCATCTCATTTGACTCTTGGAAGAGAGGGGAGGTGGGCATATCTCATTTGTCATCTCATTTGACACTTGATTCTGAGGTGAGAAGATCACAATGTGTGTGCCTGTTTTTTGAGACTTCATTAGTCATTTCATTTTTTCAAGTGTTTTAGGCTAAGAGGACAATAAGTCAGACCAAGGTCCCAAGTCCAGACTCCCTCACTACCCCCACTTTAGGACCTCGTTTATCATCTCATTTGTGAAGAGGTATTTTGGGGAAGAGGATTAGACAATTTTATGTGTACCATTTTGAGACTTCGTTTAACATCTCATTAGGTGAGAAGAGAGACGTTAGCTTTGTGGACCCTTTTGAGATTTTGTTTTAACATCTCATTTGTTAGGAATTGTCTTAGGTGAGAAGAGAGACAGTAGCTATGTGGACCCTTTTGAGACTTCGTTTAACATCTCATTTGTTGTGAGGTATGTGGGTCCTTCCAGAACCTAGTTTATCAACTCAGTTGGTAAGAGGTGTTTTTGGCGAGAGGAAATTAAGTATGTGGGTGCTTTTGGGACTTCATTTATCATCTCATTTTTTATGGAATTATCCTAGGTGAGAAGAGAGGTAAGAAGTATGTAAGTCATTTTGAAACCTCGTTTATCATCTCATTTGTGAAAAGGTGTTTCAGGTGAGAAGGATGCACATTAAGGTATGTGTGTGTCCTTTGGCAATAAGAAGTGTGGGCCCTTTTGGGGCTTCATTTATTGTCTCATTTGTTAGGAAATGTTTTAGGTGAAAGGATAAATAAAAGGCATGTGAGCTCCTTTGGGAATAAAGTCCTGTAAAGTTTTATTTTTAAAAAAACACACCATAGATTATGAAAATGTACAAAGGAGGAAAAATTTTAAAAAGGGAGAAATGATAGGACATCAACCTAGCTCAAAATAGGTGTGAAAACCTCTCCATGTCTATAATTGATCACATGTGGTAGGTCAGCCATATTTTTATGTCAAAAATCAAAAGCTTGTAATAGATCGGTTGTGGTGATGGGAGGTGTGTTTTGAAAGGTGGAAGTTAAGAAGTAATTAAGCCTATAACTATTGCCCAACTTAAGATGGAGGACACTTGCATCCTTTATAATGTGATTGAAATTTTTGACAAAGAAAAGTGACCAAGGGCCTTCTGACCCTTTCAAGCTTCAAATGGCATTGGTGCAATCGTGTAAAACATATCGGCATGTTTGTGTAAGCAATCAAATACTTCAATAACAAAGGGAAGAAATTGATCGGTGGGGTGTCAATTGCGATAGCTCCTTTCTTTGGCTTAAATTGCATTGAAGGCGACAAATCCTTGAGTTACGCAAGATCGGGGAAATAAGTTTGTTCGAATTGGGTTAGCAATGACAACATCGATTAAAGTGCGAATGCCATCTTTGGCACAATGTCAACTTGTCAACGAAAGGAGTTGAATGTGGTTGAAGGAAGCACATGCAATTATTTTCGTCCCATGTGGAAACTAACATCTCGCACAATGGCGGCAAAGGTGTTGCGAATTACATCATGGGTTCTAGTGCATTTGTTGCCATGAGCACAACGTAAAGAAGTGGATACCCATAGGATCGACGGGATGTGTGCAGACACATCAAGGGATGCCTACAATTAAAAGATGGGGTAGTCCAAGTTGTGTACGAAGTGTTGTGGAAAAAACTAAAGAAAATAATCAAAAGGTTGGGAAAACTAATTGAATTATAAGCCAAGCGCCCACCTTTGGGCCAGATGATCCTTTTGTCTTTTGATGGACTATATTCTATTGCAAATATACTTCAGCTTAAGCATGTCGATCTTTTATTTCCTTATGAAGTTCTTTGATTTGTTTCTTCATCTTCATGTTCTCCTCCAACTATTGGTTATACCTTTTATGTTGTTGGTTTTTTTAATCTCGATTTATCTTTATTACTACCAGAAATCAATTTGCAACATCTTCCCATTATTTTCCCACTCCTAACATTACCATAATAATGAATAAGGACATTTGACTCTCATTAACTTGAGTTGGTTTGTCAAATTCCTTCTCTACCATCTTAGTGCAAATCATTTTGCCCCTCTGTATTTCTTTCTCTGGTTGCTTTACTCCTATATTAACCACTTCTTCTTTGGTTTGCTCCTTGTTGGTATTCACTTGTATTGTTGGAACATTTTTTTTTGTTTTTCTGACTAATATGTTCATCTTTTCCAAAACATTTGTGGTAACTTCCAAAGACTTTGCTTGTATTTCCATTGCTACTTCTACCACTTTTTCTTCCTTAAAAATCCCTAGATTTGCCACACCCTTTTTAGCATTGTTGCCTTCTTCAATAACTTCAATTTTTAGCTCCAATGATGTTGATTCCTCTTGTCTGTCAACAAAGAATTATTGATATCCCCTTCTTGCATTGGAGATACCTCTAATTGCTTTAGATGGGTTGGTTTGCTCATTCAACTACTCCTTTTTTGCTTTGGTTATGGCATTACGTCATGCACATCTACAATGACCTTACTATCACTAGACCGAAATCTTCTTGTTGTTGTCATAGGTCTTTTTAGATTTTCAACAAAATGATCCAGATAACATGTTCCTATGATGGTAAGGGTTGGTGCAATTAAAGTATTTCCTAGTCTACTTGCCTTCCTTTGCACAACTAGAATTTCATTATGTATTTTTTATGTAAACCATAATGCCCAATTCATTTCCCCTTCCTCTATAGCTTGGATAATGACAACAAATGCTCTAGGAACATATTTGTTTCCTTATTTAATAATGAAAATTTATGTCATGGCTTTAAGTTCATGACCTTTAATGGTCCATTGGCTTTGTAGATCACATAGCCATAACAAGGGGTGTAATGTTTTTCTTCTCCTCCTATAAAATACTTGGTTTTACCATTATGTTTAACCATTATTTCAAGTCATTAAGTTTAGCCACTAGGTTCTGCCATTATGTTTAGCCATTATTTTAAGTCACTAAGTTTAGCCATTATTTAAAGTCATTAAGTTTAACCATTATTTTAAATCATTAAGTTTAGTTACTAAGTCTAGCCATTATTTAAAGTCATTAAGTTTAACCATTATTTTAAATCATTAAGTTTAGTTACTAAGTCTAGCCATTATTTCAAATCACTAAGTTTAACCATTATTTTAGGTCATTAAATTTAACCATTTTATTTAACCATTATGTTTAGTTTAATTTTAACCACTAATTATCACTTAGGTTTAGCCAGTATGTTTAATCATGTGAAATAAACATGTGAAATAAAAACTTGATAAAAGTTGAACACTTTTGATGGTGTAGTCCATTGGTAAGGACTTAATTTATATTTGTGATGGTTTGGGGTTTAATTCTTATATTTACAACCTATGTGCATGCTTAAAAGGCTAGGGTAGGTAGGTTAAATTAAGGTAGTTCAATAAAATTAGGTTAAGTTAGGTTAGGTAGGCTAGGTTAAGCTAACACCTAATTATCTAAATGCCTTTTTTTGAAGGTCTACTTAAACCTATTTACTACCTACCTACCTACCTATTAATTTTCAAAATAATAATCCAAAAAATTATTTTAATTTAGGTATAAAATTGACTTAGTCAAATGGTCCACTATCTATTAGTTAGATAGTTAATCACTTTGTCAATCATTCTACTTGTTGAAATGACAATGTCCAAATTGATTGCCTAATCACATTAACATGTCCAAAACAATTTGTTTAGATTGACAAGGTGGTTTTTTTTTACACTTGTCATTTTTGGGATTTTTTGATTAAAAAACCCAGTAAAAAAACCATGAATTATAGTAGTGTTTGATTTTGGTCTTTCCTAATTCTACATTATTATAGTCTCCTCCTACAACCTAGTGGACTTTTGGTAATGACATACTAATTAAGGTATGCCACACTTGCCCACCTCATTGCGTAGTTGGATGTCCATACATCCATTATCCCTATCTAGAATGAGCATTTCGTGTTCCTCTATTAAAGGTGCAAGCCTAGTTGACACAACGAATGTTTTGCCTCCTTTTAACCAATTAGATTTTGCTAAGTATAATTCAACCTTCTAGAAGTTCATTCCTCCTTTGAAATCCATTTTTTTTTTTTTTTCAAATGTCTTATAACCCCATGTGATGCTTTTATGATAATATTACTTCAGGTTGAGATATTATTTTCCTAAATAAATTACAAATGTCACAACGACATTTGATAGTTTAAAGACTTTGGCCAAGACTCTTGATGTTCCAAGAAGCAAAAACTAGTTTTTCCTTACTCATTTAATAAACATGCATATTTAACTGAGCTTTGAAGGACTGCCCCTCCTCAATTGTTAGAAGTTCAAAAAAAAATTTGTTTCGTTTTGTGGTTGGTCTTGGTGGGGTGATATCTATGTCAATGACCTCCTTGCTTAGAACTAAATAAAGAAGAACAACTAGATGCTAGATTTGAATATGCCTACCTTTCCATGCGCTTCCAACTAACATCATTTCCAATTTTGGGAAATTGGGAACCTTCTTGATTTAGGAGCTAAATCTCTTCTTTTTCACCAAAATGACTACTAAACACACACAATGTTGAAACCCTTCAATACCTTGTAGTCAAGTGTAATACCATGAAACATCTTGCCAAGTTTCCAAAGGGTTAAATTTATTATAATTGTTGATGATCATAGATTGTAACTATAATGAAGTTTCATTAATTACATGTCTTTTAGCCAAATCTAACATCCAATTCATTTTTCCTTTTGTGACAAAACTTGTACCATTGTAATTGGTTTCTTTTCCTACCTTCAAACTAATTCAAGGACATGCATATTCTCCTCACCATTTTTCACCTTTTCAAAAGCCACATTGGGAGGACCTTTCCCTTCAAATTAATACATTTGGGTATTTCCCCAAGAGGGATTGCCAAAAGTCCTAAGGTAATGTATTGGTTTTATAACCTCTTTTCCTTTACATGGGCATTTTTTGATTTTTCCTGAAATTTCAAGAGAAATATCTCTTGATTTTCAACTTGCCCTTTTGTGTTTTCCACACCAATTCCATTTCATTTTTTTCTTTAGAAAAAAATGGGCATTTGATATGATTCCTTAAACAAAGTTGGACTTGGGAAAAGGATCTTAGGTGAATACTCTTCCTCTAAGTGAATATTAAGGATCTTTGAGTTTATTTGTGAAGGTTGAACGAACATTATTATTGTTGTTGGAATTTCAAATAGAGTTGGAACCTTGGGAAGTTGAAGAAATGTGTTTGGGTCCAATTTTTTTTAAGGAGTACCAAAATATTATCACGATGTCACCTTTTTGATACTCGTTTACATAGTCATAATTACCATGTAAATACACAAAATGGATCAGATTGATGGAATCTAGAATTGTAATGGTTTAAAGTATGGTATTTATAAATAATTTGACACATTTTAACTCATTAATATTCACAGGGATCAAAATATAGGACAAAAAATATTTGCATTAAAGACTAGGTCCTTTTTGTCCTTAGTGGTATACTTAAAAAAATTTGGACATGTTTGCCTTTAGGGTTGTGGCATACCCTTTTTTCTTTGCTTAATTAAGTTTTCGAGAGGATGTTAAATTTGATGACACCTTCAATGCCTTGAGTGTTGGAAAGTTTCCTTGCCTTCCTCCCCTTATAGTTGAGGATTGGCAAATTATTCTCCAATTACAAAAACTTTTCTTTGAGCTCCCAAGTTGCACCCTTAGTTCTAAAGTTTAGTCTGAAAGGCTACTAGTATGTTGTGGCTTTTTTCTTGAATTTTTCCCTCATGGAATTTCTTGGTCCCCCTTTGGTTTTTCAAACTAGTTACAACCTTTGTAGATTTTATTTTCTTTGCTTCCTATTGCTATCCTCGTGAGCTCTACTCCTATTTTGGCTAATAGGTTTTGACCACTCTTGCTTTCATATAAAGCCAATACAAACCATTTTTGTTCAAAATAGGTGTATATTTGGACAATGCGTTTATGGCCTTTGAAGCTATGGAGTGAGCTAAAGAGAGTTACCAAGATTTAGTCATGCTTTTCCTTGCTTTTGAGATTGCATATGATATAATTCATTGGGTGTTTTTCAAGAAAGCATGAAAAAACTTGGCTTCTCAAATCAATGGATTAACTAGACAACATCATTGTAAAGGGGGGCTAAAACTTTATTGGTGGTGATTGGAGAAAGTGGAATGTATTCACAATGGAAAAGGGTAATCCATTAAGGTTGTTTTTAGTTTGCACCATATTTTTATCTATTTGTAACAAATGTGTTTGGGGTACATGGTTTTAGATCTAACATATGTAATAGAAGGATTGACTCTCTCAGATGGTAGGCAAGTTTGAAATCAGATGTTTACAAATGACATGACATTGTTTCTGAAAGGTTCTCCAAATAATTAAAAAATGTTTTTCAAATTATCTACATCATGAGGAAAACTCAATTGGCATAAGTCTTGTGCCATATGGGCATTTTAAAAACCAAAGGATTGGTTGTGGGGAGAAGACAAAGGCCTAGTATGGTTGGCAACATGCAACGTAAGCAAATACTTAGGTTTTTCCATCAGTTACAACATGCTTCAAAAGGAAAAAGACAATATGATTCTTTAATCAATTTAGGGAAAACTAATAGTATGCATATTTAAACATTTATCACTTGTAACAAGAATTTTAGTGGTAAATCAAGCGATCCTTATGTCTATATGGTATGTAACTTTTAAAAATTTATCACTTGTAACAAGAATTTTAGTGGTAAATCAAGAGATCCTTGTGTCTATATGGTATGTAACTTTTAAAAATTTATCACTTGTAACAAGAATTTTAGTGGTAAATCAAGCGATCCTTATGTCTATATGGTATGTAACTTTTAAAAATTTATCACTTGTAACAAGAATTTTAGTGGTAAATCAAGAGATCCTTGTGTCTATATGGTATGTAACTTCATGTGTAGACTTGTCACTTTTTGTTGTGAAAAAGGTGAAAACTTTGATTATGAAGTTTTGTTTGGTTAGGCCAAACAACTAGGAAAGCAAGGGCAAAGGTTGCATGGGACATAACAACATTGCCTTTATCCAAGAGGGGATTAAGATTCTCGATCCAAAAGTTCAATCAATAGCTCTTTTAGCAAAGATGTTAGTAAGGGGTCTAGCCTTGGGTACAAAACCTTGGAAGGTCCTCTTATGTCATCGAGTAGATAAATTGAGGCAAATTTACAAATGGGTGTTGGCATGCCTCAGTGGGATGGCTCATGATAGCTAGGAAGGTAATAGTTCAGGGCTTCTATTATGACAAGGAATTTCGTATGCATGATGCAAAATTTGGGTATGGTTGAAACACGAAGATCCAAGAAATAGGGAGGTGATGTTGCACCAACCTTTTGTTTGGGAACTCGAAGACAGACCCTTGGTGCCACTTACCTCGAGGAAACACATGCAAACCCTACTCAAAGGTTTCCTCCCAATCAGACACCTAGTCCAGATTTGGAGCCTTCGCTTGAAGAGTTACACATGTGGAGAGCTCGGTGGAGAGTATGTTCTTCTCCTCTTAAACACTATATGTGGTTTGTTGATGATGTATGATGCCCCACTTCTTATTCTCCTTTGAGTAATCGACATGAGCATGCAATGATGCATTCTGGTGTGAATATTTTACAAGGTAGCCAAGGAGATTTGAATGAAGCTTCTTCTTTTGTCCTTCACAGAGGATCAATTTCACCTTGTGATGGTCCATAGCAACTTGAAGAAATACTTCATAATCCACTTTAGTTTTAACAATTAAGCTTCGAGATGGAATTGCCTTCTTTGGTTCTGTGTTTCTTTGGAATTCAAAGGTGTCCATTACATGCCCAAACCATGCATAATAATTTCATATCCATTATTACATCATGCTCAAAACATGCATAATAATAATAATAATAATAATAATAGTATGTGTCCATTACAAGCCCAAAAATGTGCATAATAGGACTGAAAGTTGTGTCCGGGCAGCATCTATCTTCCTTAAAGAATCAAACCAAGGGCAGACGGGCAGACAAGGAAAACAACAGCACTCCAAATTTTCTGGGCGTGATATTAAGTTATTGTGTAGACTTAGGTTTGAACTAGTGTGGGGACGGGTATTTGATTTTTTTGTAATAACCATTGTTGGTTTTGGGTATTTTAGAAAAATCAAAATCAAAGAATCACTACTGGTTCTGGGTATTTGAAAAAAACAAAAAAACAAAAAAACCCCGAATCAAAGAACTGCCGGGTCCAGGTAGGTATACGGAAAAGAAATCAGAATCCAAGATTTCTGACAAATACCCAGAACCGGCAAATTCTTTGATTCTGATTATCCCGGGTATATTCCGGGCATTTAAAAAAAAAGCCTCAAAGAACTTCCGGGTTTCTTGAAAGAACCTGAGGATACCTGGCAGTTTTCTAGGCTCACTTTTGGAATGTTTCCAAAGAATTGAAAACCATGGTTAAGGCTAGATATAATAACCGGGTGGTTTGGATATAATAACTGCATATATTTAGAACAAAACCGGGTATTTGATCTTTAGGATGACTAGGGGTGTCAACTATTATACCCGGGGGGTGGGGTTTGGTGGGCAGTTTCTAATATCCGCCCCCACTGTCGTCTGAACGTCTGAACAAGTGAATTTTGGTAAAGGTAGGTATTCATTTTAGGGTTTGGATATTGTCGCTGGTTTTGATGTGCAGCCACGCTTATACGCCGTGCAAGCTCCTCCTCGACACAACTGCCGATGATGCCGCGCCCTTCGCAGTGAAGACAACGGCCGTCCGTGTCGCGGGCCTGCAGCGGGGGGACTTGGGGTGCGTGAGTGATTTGTCTCTGGCGGCGCGGCAGTAGCAGCAGCGACGGCAGGAGTAGGAGAAGGCGAAGACGGAGCAATAACTTAGAAGGGTTGAGGGCGCCGGGGAGGGATGCAGGTGCCGGTATCCGCTGTGGACATGGGATCTTCACCGGAGGAGAATACTCCTGACACGGGCTCCAAGAAGCGTGCAGCCTCGCGTCAAATTTCGCGAGACGATGATCCGGATGTCGAAGAAGATGTAGTACCCCTGCAGACTGGCACGTTTCTGAAAGCTAGCGATGCGGTTCTTGCCAACAGGCGGATTGTGAAAGTCCGCCGTACTTCTAGCGTAGGAGGAGGCGGAGGAGTGGGTGCTGCTCCCAACCCTTTTGCGTCTGTCCGTCTTGTGCCGCCCGTTGTTCCTGCTGCTCCTGTAGTCACGGAGGAGGAAGTCGCTGCTCCTGAAGCTGAGTCTGTTGTTCCTGCGCCTGCTCCAACATCCGCAGTTTCGGAAACCGTTGTCTCGGAAACCGTGGTTGCTACGGAGGAGAAGGTAGATGAGATTGAAATACCTTCAAAAGAGGAGGCGAATCAATCGACAGCGGACGCTTATGTGGAAGTGAAGGAGGATGTAGTACCTGCTTCCGATGTGCCACCAGGTGAGGAGAAGAAGTTAGGATTAGGCGTTGGGGTTGGAGAGGAGTTCAAAGTTGTTGCGGCCAAGACAGGGGGAGGAGAGAATGGTGAAGCAAGCGCTGGAAGCGTCGTTGTTAGTGCTAAACCGATCAGTTCGAGTTCTGAAACGTTCCAGCAGCTTTCATCTGCCAAGAATGCTTTTTCTGGTGCGTTTGGGACTGGATTCTCGAGTTCAACGTTTTCGTTCGGGAGCAGCACTCAGGCATCCACAGGTTTTTCTTCCTTCGGTTCCACCTCTTGGACAGGTTCTGGATTTGCAACTGGACTCTTTGGTTCAACAAGTTCGACGACAGGAGGAGGAGGAGCTACTACCGCTTTCCCATCTCTGACCAGCGTTTTTGGGAACAACACAAACGGCAGCAGCACTACTCCGTTCCAACTTTTCGGATCTCAAGGTAGTGCAGCAGCAGCCGCAGCAACCCCGACTCCAGCCTTTGGAAACCCTAATAATACGGGAGGGCTAGGCCTCCAAGAAGTTCTCTCGGAAACGGGGGAGGAGAAAGAGAAACCAGTTTTTGCAGCCGATGCCTCTCTCTTTGAGTTTATAGGCGGTGAATGGAAGGAGCGTGGGAGGGGAGAGATTCGGCTTAATTTGCCTGAGGACAGAGACAGGAAGCCACGACTTGTCATGAGATCCAAAGGAAATTTGCGGCTACTCTTGAATGCTAACCTGTTTCCAGATATGAAGCCCACAAAGATGGACAATCGAGGAGTCACGTTTGTGTGTGCAAACAGTGCAGGGGATGCGAAGGCCGGTCTCACCACATATGCATTGAGAATGAAAGACAGTGCTATGGCTGGTGATTTTCTTGCTTCCATCCAGATCCACAAAGGCCAGGTTAACACTGAACCCAGAACCCCTGGAAGTTCTCCCAAGGCTGTGGACAGATCAGGAGGAGGAGGAGGAGGAGGTTCTGAACAATTGGGTGAAGAGATAGAAACAGGAGTCAAGTGCAATACTGCAGAGGTTTGAAGCTACAAAGCTCAACCAGGTCAGTTTGGCCAAGGGGTCTTCAGGTTTCTGCATGATCCTGTTGGATTAAGGGGTCTCATAAAAACCCTGTTGGTTGCTCATATAATGATACCAGCTGTAAAAGTGGCAGTTCTCTCATAGGTTTTCAGATGCACAGTTTGCTGCAGGTATTTTGACCCCACTAAAGGTCAATGGCTCCTTTTTTCCTGTGATGGAGTTTCCAGGGCTTTTATGTGTACACATATTCTTCTCAAAGGTTTCCAGCGAATGCTCAAGTCACTCAAGTCTTCAATCTCTGATCATTGCTGCTGGAAGTGGAAATGAGCTGCTTTTTGAGATTCTTTCACTCACTCCCTCAGACAGGTGGAAGGTCCTGTCTTTTCCAGCAGTGAGAGTGGCCAAGGCTTTGCAGTTGTTGGCTATGCTTGCCTTCAGACATTAATGTTATGCCCTTGTTTGCATATTCCATCAACTTATGAGGAACAAGTTGTTGGCTGAGGCTATGATAGGCCAAGCATTTCTGCAGATTACAGGCATAGAAGTAGTCTTGTGAGCTGTGCAAATAGGATGGGATGTCAGAACATCATTTCAACCCTGGAAGATGTAGACTTACCTAAAGTTTTGGAGAGTGCCTCTAGCAAGCAGGATAGCATGGCAAAGTAAGCATAGTGTTGAGAGTGCAGCAAGTGAATTTATGTGTTGTTGAGCCATTATCTTGGTTCCAAGCATCTAAACTAAACCCGGAAGTGTTAATTGAGCTTTCTATTGGAAAATATATTCCTGGTCTCTCCTCATTTGCTGGTCCTTGATGGACTAAAGATCAGGTAAGATTGAGAAGGATATTGCATTTGGAATGGCTCTATATTCACTTACTCTCTTGATTAGCATTTGTAGGGAAGTTTGAACTGGTCTTGCTTGACAATTTTACTTGAATAGTTTCAGAATTAACTAGGTATGATGATTTTGAGCTTAGTATCAAATTTGCACTATAATTTTATCTGACGTTGATCTATGTATTACATGGGCCTTGATAGACTTGCGTATTTTTTCCTGCAGCCATTCCTGTGCAAGGAAAAGTGGCTGTTAAATCAACACCAATTCTTGAGAGAAACAGCGACAGTCAAGTGCCTTGAGAAGAAAAAGTAGGGTTTTGAAATGAAGCAGGGTTCCATCTTTTTCTTCAGCTTCAATTTGATTTTATTTCTACATTCCCTGTCTATTCTCCTGATTTGAATTCCTTGTTTTCTTGCATTGTCATGTGTTATTGCCTTTGAAATAACCATTTGTTCTTTGACTGTTTTCCAACTGCACATCTACAATGTTTTCCTGTGGATTTTTGCTGTTTATCTCCATATGCTCACTGGATGTTCCCCACCCTCTCCCTCTATTCTGTCTCCCACTGGCGCTTTGCTGGTGGGTGGATACACTCCACGTATGGTTGTTTACCGAAGTGTGATATTTCATTGTTCGCTGTCCATTTGTTATTATGTCTTCCTGGTCAATTGTATCCTGCCTTGCTTTCCCTTTTTTAGTTGTTGGATTATCAACTGCATTGACTTCTCCCATATCATGTTACATCTATCACAATGGTTTATAAAGAGTTTGTAGAGTCATCTATAACTGATGATTTCATTTGGGTTTATTGTTGTGATGCTGATGGTGACCAAGGTTTCATAAGCCCATAAAATAGTAGCAAACATTGATCTGGATCGACAATTATAGGAGTTCTTTCTGCATGCTGTATACATTAGTTTTTTTCTTGGAGGTTACTTCTCCATGTGGTATGTAATATGTGGTACTTGATTTCAACAGGCAAAGGCCTTCAATTCAAAATTGTTGGAGAAACAAAGTAGTGAACTTTGAAAAATGAGTACCTAATAAAATCTAGTATATGACGATCGCATCCTTCAATGTGGAGTCAATGACTTGTAAATAGATGCTTTCAAGTTCTTCTCCCTGTCAGAGAAACGTGGGCGTGTACCTTTCAGCAATCACCTGCTCATTGAGGTCTTTTTGCTGCTACTGGGTAAAGGTGGCTTGGCCTTTCAAACACAATAAGAATATATGAAAAAGAATGATATTTCTACACCTGTACAACAACCTAGCCTACTCCTACTACTACCCTTCGGATCTGTGAATCCTTTTTCATCCCCTCAGCCCCTGCCAATTTTGACCATGACACTTGCTGAATGAAAAACAATACACCAGGACCCCCAATAATGGTAACTTTGAATGTGAAGATGTGTAACAGGCCCGTGCAAGAATAACAAGCTTTGGAGCAGTTTGACAGGTAGCAAGGATGAATCCTACTATACTTACTTTTGTGCTGATTCCTTGGCCTCCTGTTGAAGTTCCACATCAGGCACCAACTTCTTTTCTTCATCCTCTTCCAAAGGTTCCACTGGTTTATCAGCAGCAGCAGGTTTGGGCTTTGCTGTTGTTTGCTGATACAGGACACCTCCACTAATGCAAATCAGGAGCCCAACTGTCCCAATTGCTGATGCATGCTTGTTCCATATGAGCAAGTTGATAAGCACTGTTAACAGCTTATTCACTACACCTAGCACAGTAAAGCCTGTTGCAGAAATTGTCCGCCGGCAAGTGAAGCCAAAGAAGGAGATTGATAGACCAAACAGACAAGACAGTGCCACAGGCAGCCAGACCCCAAGAGATGCCCAGTCTATTGAGTGCTCTATTGTCTCGCCTTTCAGCTGCAGTCCTTCCCCCATCAAAAAAAGCTCTGCTGGGAAAAGAAGAAGAGCCTCCAGATTGTTGTACAAAACAAGGCCCCATGTGCTCAACCCAATTGTCATAACAATGTGCTTGATGTAAACAAAATCTATGGACATACTGGCAAGGTATGCAAGTGCCCAGCCATAGGCATGGAAATCGAAATCTTTGTCAGTGCTCACATAGATGACAGAACCTCCCACAATGATAGAAAGAGCCAACCATGTTTTTGAAGAGGGCCATGGCTGCTTCAAATACACAGTCTCTCCGACTGCCACAAAAAGAGGGACAATGGATCGGAAGACAATGAAAGTGTCCACATTAGCATGGAGGAGAAGCTCACTGTTTGTGAAAAGAGAAAGGTAGAAACAAATTGCGGCTGGCAAAAAACGCCAGAGTGTTCTCAGGTTAAGATCCTCATGCTGCAGCACACTGAATCTGCCAAGAATGTATACTGCTCCAGCACTTGTGGCATACTGGAGGGCTGTCAGAGCTCCGGGGAAAGGAAACACTGTTATTGCCCACTTGTTGATTATGGACAGAAGAGCTGCGGAGAGACAGTAGCCAATTGCAATACCAAAGACAGATAGCTCCTTCCACCACCCTGCCACTCTCCCCTCCCATGATTTTGAAACCTCATGTGAATGGCCTTCCATCTCCTTCTCATTGCTGCTTGATGAGTTTGTCATCTGCATAGCCAAAATCAGTGCACCGTGACACTCAGTTCCCTTGTTTACAGAGAATGAACATCATCAGTCCCACAATAGGCTACCAACCTAAGACAGTTGGTAGTGAAAACTGCAACATGTTGTTCAAGCCAACTCAGACACTTGAGTGGAAGTTTGGAAGACCGACTTCAATCTGGTTTTACTACTGTGGATCATCATGTATAGACCTGACATGATGCCAGCAACATATATAACTCTGGTGAGTAAAACCTAAACAATGTACTACTGCATCCAAAGAATTGCACTGTGACCTGCATCACATGTTCAACAATGTGGGAGCCTTGAAGAGCACACACAAGCCATGACAAAGGAGTCAATACATTACAGAGGCGCTACGTGTCCTCTCAAAGCGCTTTCAGATGGAATAACAAACACATTTGTGCTGTTACTGCTGCTACACGACTGCTTGTTTTCGCCCTTTGAAATATCGAAACTACTTCTCCTGTGGAGCAAAGTGAGAGATTGATTTCTTTTTCCGGAAAAACAAAAACAAATCAATGTCCAGTAAGAAAAAAAATTTGGCAGTCGGACCTTGTGCTGCTGAGTGAGTTGCTAGCTCGTCACGCTACGTCAATCAAGCGGTGCATGCTTCAGCTGAAACAAACCCTCCAACAATAACAATGCCCGTCCACCCCGAGAGGAAGCTTGAAAGATGATGTTACTACTACGGGCTTGGCTTGCTCCGGCCTGTTCCTACTGTCTTTTGTCCGTCTCCGAAGCTTTTTGGGCGTAGCAATCGCCTGGCCTACGGAAGCAGAAAATAACAGAACAAAATAGAAACAGAATAGCGCAGGACTGCAAGGGAAGAAGGAGCACAGATGAAAACAAACCAACAGCAAATCGTCAAAGACATACATGAAGGAGGTGATGGCTGCTGTAGACGCCAACCACCGTAGGTAAGCGAGGTAGCCATGATTGAAGCAAAAATAATGCACTGGGTGAATGCCACCTGACCAGAAGCCAGAGAGATTCGGTAGTGGGACCAATGTAACAACGCAGTAGAACGGACACGCGTTGCAGTCCTGCAAGCAACCTCGCTCGTCGTGCTTCAAGCCGCTCAACGAGCTTGCGCTTCGCCAGGACAACAAAGGGGGTGGGACCCGTCGCAGTCCCGCAAGCAACCGCGCTCGTCGCGCTTCAAGCCGCTCAACGATCTTGCGCTTCGCCCGGACAAACGTAGGACTGGACCCGTCATAACGCAGGGTATATGGAACAAGACATTTATGGTACCCTTGCCAACTAAGTGATGACATGGCAGATGACATAGCGCACCTACATGGCACATTGTCATGTGGAAAATGACATGATGCTAATGTTGCAAATGACATGATGATGTTTATGTGGCAAATGGCATGGCACTTATGTGACATGGGCGCCATGTTCCCTTGAGGGAACATGCCTTTCAAATAACATATGTACCTAGTTTGTCTTTTGTATATGTTATGTATTTTTTTAATTTTGTTTTATTATTGAAGATGTTAGCATTCAAGGATTGACCACAAGTTTCAAATTTTCATTAATTTGTTTAAGAGATAACTTAGTCATCACAAATCGAAATGATAAAAGGCCCTTATGAAAAAGTAAGGAAATTTTTGTTATATTTTAAAGCCAATCATTAGTAAAAAAATCTCATTTCGTGATTTGTTTTAAGCAACTAAAAATGTCGTTTGTGACTATTTTGGTTTGAATGAATGCTTTATAATCATTCTTCAATTGTTATTTTCTTTTTAAAAAAATTAAAAATTTAATAGATCAATATGTATATCTAGTTATGTGCATCTGAACATAGTTATCAAAACTTTACAAAAACATTGTGAAACATGTTTATATATTGATGCATGATTTTCAATTGGGAAAATTTTGGCAAGACCTTGCAAATTTAGCAAATTTCTATCAAAATAATGTTATGGAAAAGTTTGCTTCCACTAATAAATGTTTGATTTAAAATGTTCCAACAAATTTAAAGAAATATTATATGAACATTGTGCTAATGCATGTCACATTAATGCAAAACACTTTTAAAATCTTAACATATAGTTAATGATGATAACGAATTTTTAATACTTCCACAAGGACAAGGTTTTTAGTTTGGGTGCAAACATGGTCAAGTAGACAACAAAAAAACTTCCCACTTCCTTATAATTTTGGGGTGTTCATGAAATTAATTTTAATGTCAATCTTAATCATGGAATTTCATAGAAGTAATTGCATACTTGTTTAGGAGGCTTAATGACTTGTAATTTATGGAAAATAATGTAGATGAAACCAATGATTCATTCTATTTTATGAGACACATCATGTTTTTTGCTTTGAAAAAGTTAAGTGCAAGTAGGTCCATCTAACGTGGAACACCAAAAAAAGAATTATGGAGGCTTACATATGCATAGGTTGCACCATTGTATAGTATCAAGATGTAAGAATGTTGAGAAGAAGTTGGATGAAAGCAAATTGGAAATGTAGAATTGGGGCCTACATTCACATCTACTTTCAACCTATTTATTCAAGTCCAATTTGGAAACTTCAAGTTGTTTTAGAACTAGCAAACCATAATCAATGAGCTAGTATACTTTGTTTGGGGAAAAAATATGGTTGTATTGTGCCTAAAAATTGAAACACACAAGTTCCTTTCATAGTTCAAGTATAAATGCATGTAAACAAGTAGGCTTGTAGCCAATGGGGAACAAATGAAGACTATTGATTTTTAACATTATTGGACGCCCATAATATGTAATTCCTTAAAATGAACTAACAAAACTTGCAAACTAATCTACATTTTGTCAAAGATTTTGAAAATTTGAGCCCATAACCTAGGTTTCTTGCCCACATTTGCACCTAAACCTTGTCAAGTATAAAGTTTGAGTTGATCTTATGTATCTAAATCATTTTTTTGGTTAATAAAATTCGGTTTGGTGTTTTAATTGAACACGACACCAAAAAATCTAAGGCCATGTTTAAGGTTTATTCAAAAGTGGACTTTGAATCAAAAATACATTTCAAAGTGCTTCAAGTGTGACATTCTAGATCAAGTCATGTTAGTTGTGCGACTATTGTGAAGGCTATGGAAATTTGACAATCCCATCATCACATGCGGGTGTGGGTACACACAAAGGAGCCAACATGATTACTTTACAAAAAGACTATGAATCTATTTTAGTCATTTTTCAATTTTTCATATGAAAGAATTTTTGAATGAAATCCTTTACAACTTCTTATTAAAAATAAATATAGTTGCATCAATAGATCACATGTTTTGGGTTAATCATTGTTGAATAAACATGAATATTTCAAAGTGTGTAAATTTTGTTAGATTCTGAGTTTCATTTTGAAGATTTATCATAATTTTGAATCATACCAAAATATGTTAATTATTTTTATTTTTTGTTTCTTGTATCATAAATTACAACTTTATTTTGTATGTCATGCACATTACACCCCATTTAATTACACGTGGGAAAGGACTTTTGAAATTTAAAAAATTTAATAAATATTTTGAAGTTTTAGAATTTTCAAATTCCATATTTTTAAAATTGTGAATGCTTTTTGAATGTGGGTAGTAGGTTATTATCATTTACATTTTTTTACCATCAAATTTATGTTATTACAATAGTTTTTACATAATCCTTTGTAAAATTTACCATAATCTGATGTAGCATTTGTCCAAGTTCAAACATCTTTTACTAAAATTGAAACCCAAAATTTAATTTAATGAATTTTTAGTATGAATTCCTCAACATTCATATTAGTCTTTTAACACAACTTGAAATGATTAACATGTAACTTTAAAATGTCAAGAAAAAACATATTTTAAAAAATTCACAATTTTCACCATTATCCGACATAGTTTTTGGCTTTTATATGTGTGCTCACACCCATGTGACATATGCCCTTCTAATGTTTGGTGTGAATTTTTAATTGTAATGACACATCTAATTGCTCATATTTGTACCCTAACCATTTTCCTTTAATAACATGGGATGACAATGATAGGTTAGAAGATTAACCTTTCTACTTAATGAAATTATTATCATTATATTCCATTGTTCAAATTTTTAGTTTAAAAATATTTGACTTTTTTCGCAAAATGGTAACCCTGAACCTAGAAATTTGATGGAGGTGGACATTGTAATAGTTATAGAATTTTTATGATCCATTGTTTCTTCCTAACTCCATAGACGTTTTGTGTTGTTACAATATTATAAATTAATGGATTTGTAATAAGGGTTTTCATGTTAATACCATTAAATTTAACTTTGGAATATAATGGTCACCTACATGTGCAACCAAATTTTTCCCATTTAAATGCAACAAGCCACAAATTGGCTTTGGGATGTAAGATCTAAACCTAATATCATTCGATATTTCGTGGTTCGAATTTAAGTTACTTGCTAGAATTTGGGCTTTGGATGTTGAAGTTAACATGGGGTAAAATTGTTCCATTGTCATGTTTATTTCATAGGGCACCATGGGATTATGAATAAAATTATTGGAAGCATGAATGTTCAAAATTTCAAGGTTTGATTGCCTTAGCCATCAAAGGTAGAAATTTTAATCTATTTTTTGCCACAAATATACAATTGTTGAAATTTTTGATCTTAAGATTTGCAAAGAAGATTTGGGGGGTTGTGCTTAGAAGATGGCTACTATAATAATAATAAATTGTGGTTGTTCACCTTATAAATTGTTGTAGAATTTTCATTTGGAAAATTGTCACCCTACCTTAGATTTTTGCAAAATAACCTTTATTTTGGCTTGAGTAGATTCAATCAAAACATGAATTGAGATTTTATGATTATTATGTGTTTGTGCATTTGTTGTTAAACTTTAGGACAATGCATTGGATGAAGTAACACGTGATGTGTCAAAAGCCTTGGCCCCATGATGTTGATCGATGTTGGTGTGAATCTCAAGACCTTTGTCCAAAAATTGAAGCAATTTTGTCCTCCTTCCTAATTTTATTGGGAAAAATTGTTGTGTCTTGATCCTTGAACTTTATCGTTTCCTTCTCCTTAATTTCTTGGGTAGCTTCCCATGTTATTGTTCTTTCCAATTTTTGTGCCTCCATGTTCCTTCTTAACATGGGACATTGATTTATTTCTCAAATTGTGGGCTTCAAGTAGACATTCTACAAGATACATTTGCAAGATTCATATGTTGTCCTCATTGCGTCACATTGCATGAAAATTAAATTACTTGTTTAAAATACCATTAACTGATTGTTAGGGATATATTGATGAAACTTGCAAACTAAATGCATTTAGTGTAGGCTAAAGAAGGAGCATGAACATAATCATTGGAAACATGTTGCAATGTTAGAAGCAAAATTGCAACAAAATGACCTTCCTCCAAGTCCCTATGATATGCTTGAAGTAGGTACATGATCTTTTGATGCACCTCGTAAACTTTGCAAGTGAAAAAATGTCAATAAGTTGTTGGCACATTTGTGAATGACCTATTTATCATTAATCCAAAAGCTACTAAAAATAGAAGGAAGGACACATTCTATAGAATGTTTGAACATGATAGTGTAGAAGCCCCCACCCTCAAATGTTCTCCCAAATGTCCAAAAAGCTAGAGATGTAAAGAAGTTATGTAAGGTTCTTGAAAGTGTCAAATCTATCTATGTTCATATGGTTGTAAACAAGAGTGATGAAAATGTAATCTATTGAAATGCATTTTTTTTGTTGTTCTATCCAACAAGCGTAATGCTTCCCAAAGTTTTTTTAGATATCTAGAATTATAGTCATTACTAGGTATTCTTTGAGGAAAATCATGGTTAGAAGGATACGTGTGGACCAAATTTGGGAGAACATTTGAAGGTGGGGCTTCTTCGAAATGACAATGGGATGAACTTGAGGAAAGAAACTGCAACTTAATTAAGAACTAGTGGGACAACCGACAACAATTTCACCAAACAAAAAAGATGTTCATGTGTGACAAATTTGTGCAAAAAACTTTGAACAACATGTCACCCACTACTTGTAGGAATTACATGTACCCCAAGTCTTGAAATTTCATCATTTAATACAACAATTTTACTTTTTCAAATTTCTTCTATCTAAATATCATAGTGGGGCAACTTTGTTTAGATGTAGTTAGTAATTTGAACTAGGGGGTTCCATTTTAAGGTGCATGCAAACTATTGTGCTTATTAGGTGTTTGATTAGGCAATTCATTTGCAAGGAAATGGTGTAGTTTAAGCTAGGGCTTACTTCACAACATGTGTAAAATATATGTGTAGACATTGAGGTCTTTGAAATTATCTAGTTATATATACTATTTTTCGGTCATTGGCACTTCATGCATTTAGTTCACTTGCTTGTTTAATTTTTAATTTGGACACTAAATGTTTATGGGGTCAAAATTATAACCTTATTAAGTAGTCAAGGTATATGTGGAACCTTCATTTATGTTTGTTAGAACTTGCAATGTGTTTGCATCTAATAATGATGTAAGTGATTTTTACTTGCTAATGGCTTATGTTACTTTCAATATTGTGATCTTATTTGTTGTTTTGATAGGGTTGTATTTTCATTTGTAATTTAGTGTATAATGTGAAGTTTATATTTGTGTGCTATTAAGAACTAGGTAGTGAGTACTTGCCAAGAAGTTGTGTTACTTGTATGTCATTAATGTTACTTGCTACTTATTATGCTAGTAATTAAGGTAAATCTATACCTTCATTTGTAATATTCCATACATGGATCTACTTGTGTGCTACTGGGAACTAGGTAGTGGGTACTTGCCAAAAGGTTGTACTACTTGTATGTCTTTAATAGTACTTGCTACTTGCTAGGCCAATAGTCAAGGCACTTGTATACCTTCATTTGTAGTTGTGCATACATGGAATTTATTTATGTGCTATTAGGAACTAGGTAGTGGGTACTTGCTGGGGGTTGTTGATTTGTTTGATTCTAATGTTATTTACTATTTTAATGGGTTAATAGTTAAAGTAAATCTACCTTCATTTGAAGTTGTGATCATATGTATTCAACTTGCACACTATTCACCATGAGGTTAAAGTGGATACTTGTATAAGTTCTTTGATGTGACTTGTTGTTTTAGTGGGTTAAGAATTTTTTATTTGTAACAAGTGGCATGTTACATGTTAGTTTTGATCATTTCCTTACATTCACATTGCCAACGAATGTTAGGTATTTGTCAACAACCTATTATACTTGTAGGACTTTCTGCCAATATTTGTTGCATTCTTGTCAAATATAGTTGAATATTTTTATTTTATGACATTTAGATTTACAACCAATAGATTTGAAGGAACTTGATGCATACATTATTACAAAAGTAGGTTTTTTTTTGGAAAATCTAGTAAAAAAATACCCAAAATGACAAGCATAGAAAAGACCTTATTAGTCTTAACAAGTCAATTTGGACCCATCATTGTGGTTAGGATGGTTTTTTTAATTGGCAAAGTAGGAAACTATTTGATTAGTAGATATGGACCATTTGATTAATCAAAAATTTACTTAACTTTAAATCATTTTTTTTAAAATTATAATTTATTTTTTAATGTAGGTAGATAGTAAATAGGTTTAAATATGTCATAAATTTTTTTTAAAAAATGTTAACGGGTAGAAATCTTTAGACTAATTAGTTCCATAAGTCTTTTAGTGACTACTAGTTACTAGTGGTAGATTTACCATCCCTTACCCAAGGGGTGAAGCTAGTGGGATTAGGTAGCTTTGGGTTAGTGAATGGTTGGGGGTAATCCACCCAATCATCTAGGAGATTTTGAAGAAGGGATTAGGATAAGGGCCCTATTTTCTAGGGGTCAATGTGGGCCTTGTGTGGTATGTGGGGAAAGGGGACTAAGAGAAGGGTTAGGGGGATTTGGAATTCATTCGAGATTTTTGGGAGATGTAGAATTCTCACTTGGAGAGTGGAGGAAAAGAATGGAGGAAAAAAAAAAACTTTGTGTGTGATTTTAATGGAAGATGGTTGAAAATTTTGATTTTTAAAATGTTGCATTGATGTTCTATTAAATGTGGAAGGTAGAGTTGTTTAAGTGATAAAAATAGGATGTTTCATTAAGCTAGTATTTTTGTATTTCTTCTAGGACAAAAAGTAACAAGCTAACCATTAGGTAGTCTTTGGAGCCTTAAGTTACTGGCTGCCACAGGAGGGTAATAACTAGTCCATAGTGGTGGAAATTAGGGGTAATAGACCAACAAGATACCTCCTATAGGTTGGAAGGCACAACGATATGCAGTAGGCATGAGCTATAGAGGGATGATAGTTGGTTGCAAATAATAGAGTGCAAAGGAGGGATTTCGAAGGTTGTAAGTGGTAGACAAAGCCACTAGAGAATCTACATGCACATGGAAGGGAGGGATAACAACATTAGAAGGGTCTCTAGACCTCCTAGGTAGTATTTAGAAATGTTGAAGGTATTACAAACCCAAAGAGAGTAACTATTCTCAAGTTCTCCTTCTTCACCTTGCTTTCTTTACGTTCTACCCTCTCCTCCTTGGAATTGAAGACTAATATGATTATGGGTTTGGCCTTAAACAATAGACCATTACCTTCCCCAATTCCAGTTGTAATAAAGTAAGTTGGTGAGTGTAGTCTTTTTTTTGTGGAGTAACAAGGTGTTAGCCTTACCCCTTGGTCTGACCCTTTGGAGGATGGTAATGATCGGGGGCCGTAATTTCACCCTTTGATAAAGTAGGTAGGTGGTAGCCTAGCCAAACCTTCTTAAATTAACCTACTTAATTATGTTAATTTAACCTAATTAACTACTTTAATCCCTTAAACATGCACATAGGTTACAAGTGTAAGGAATTGAACCCCTCACCTCAATAACGAGAAACCAAGTATTTACCAATGGGCTATGCCACCAAAATGGAACAAGTTTTTTTTTTTCATATGTTTATTTATGTAGGTAAGTTGGAAGGTTAGGTGATTAGTAAGTAAGTTGAAAATAAGGTGGTAGATTAATAACAAAGGTAAAAAGTAGGAGGCAAGTAGGTAGGTATGGGTACATGGTTAGACATATGGACCTAGGTATCATGTACATTAACCTAGGCTACCTACATAGTTTAAGTCGTAAGTAAGTATATACACATGATGCTATAGAACCTAGTTGCCTTGAACAAATCGTATAAAAGTTTTGTTACAAAAGATAATGTGTGGCATCAAGTTGCAATGGATGTCGCATGAACATGCAATTTACATGAACTTTTCATCCATCCAAACTAATTTACATGGCATCATCATCTTGTGACTAATTTTATGACTAAACAATGTAATCAAATTATTTCATTTATTTTTATTATTTAAATATTTAAATAAATTATTGATTTAATATTTACATGTATTTATATTATTTTTAATTTTATTAATTTCAACCTCTACCATGTTGAC
>Ga0209208_10000628_pt1 | contig 46705 bp, 33 predicted proteins | sample S1TSphfallax_3_FD_187694 | JGI IMG/M metagenome (GOLD analysis project Ga0209208, IMG submission 187694) | Host-associated microbial communities from peat moss isolated from Minnesota, USA - S1T2_Fd - Sphagnum fallax MG (SPAdes) (version 2) | ecosystem: Host-associated > Plants > Peat moss >...
GGATTTTTGTGCAAACTGGGATCAATGCTCCTTCGATCCTGATTATCCATGGGAGCCGCTGGCTCGCTTCGAGCCGCTGGTGCGCGAGATATTCAGCCGTCCGGCGCACGATCCGAAGCATGTGAAGGCGCCGCCTTGAGCCGGGAGCGGCTGCGGGAACCGCCCCGGCAGCCGCTCAGCGTTCGGCCATCTGCGCATCGATCAGGCGTTGCCGTTCCGACCGACGCATCAAGTGCCCGGCCAGCAGCACACACGCGCCAACGAGACAGATGATGAGGCTTGCCAGGGCGTTGATATCCGGACTCACACCCAGCTTCACCTTCGAGAAGATGACCATCGGCAGCGTGCTCGCGCCCGGCCCCGACACGAAGCTGGAGATCACCAGATCGTCGAGCGACAGCGTGAAGCTGAGCAGCCAGCTCGATGCCAGAGCCGGGGCCAGCGCGGGGAGGGTGGTGTCCAGGAAAGCGCGCACCGGGCCCGAGCCGAGATCCATCGCCGCCTCCTCCAAGGACCGGTCGGCGGTCTTCAGACGCGATTGCACCGTGATCGTGACGTAAGCGGTACAAAACGCGATGTGCGAGATCACGATGGTGAGAAAACCTCGATGAGGCCAGCCCAAGACATGAAACATGGACACGAACAGCAGCAATTGGGTGATGCCCGTGATGATCTCGGGCATCACCAGCGGCGCATTCACCATGCCGGTGAGCAGCAGCCGGGTGGGAAACACCGGGAAGCGCACCAAAGCGATGGCCGCGAGTGTGCCCAGTATCACCGCGCCGGTCGAGACCACCACCCCGATCTGCAGCGACAGCCAGGCGGCATCGAGGATCTGGTCATTGTGCAGCAGCTGCACGTACCAACCGGTGGAGAAGCCGCCCCAGACACTGACCAGCGCGGACGCGTTGAAGGAATAGCCGATGAGCACCAGGATCGGTACATAGAGGATGGCGATACCGATGCACAAGATCGACATCAGCAGGGGTGATGCGCGATCACTCATGCTTCGAGATCTTTTGTACTGTAGTGCTGGTAGAGCGCAATCGGCCCCACCAGCAACACGAGAAAGGCGATCGCCACTGCGGAGGCCACCGGCCAATCGCGGTTGCCGAAGAATTCATCCCAAAGCACGCGGCCGATCATCAGATTGTCGGGGCCGCCGAGCAGGGTGGGGATGACGAATTCGCCGATCGCGGGGATGAAGACCAGCATGGAGCCGGCGATGATGCCGGGTATGGACATCGGCAGCGTGACATCGATGAATGCCCGCCACGGCGGGCTGCCGAGATCGGCTGCTGCTTCGAGCAGCGAATGATCGAGCTTCTCCAGGGTCGCGAACAGGGGAAGGACCATGAAGGGTAGATAGGAATAAATGATGCCCAGGTAGACGGCCGGGGTGGTGTACATGATTTGCAGCGGGTGGTGGATCACACCCAACCACATCAGCGCCGAGTTGAGCAGCCCCCTCTCGCGAATGATGCCCTCGAGCGCGTACACCCGCAGCAGGAACGAGGTCCAGAACGGCAGGATGATGATGAGCAGCAGGATGCTTTGAGTGCTCTTCGACGTGCGCGCGATGGCATAAGCCATCGGGTAGCCCAGGGCGAGGCAGATGAGCGTGGAAAAGAAGGCCGTCTTTATCGAATAAAGATAGGAAAGGCCATACACTTCATCGGTGAAGAGATACTTGAAGTTGCCGAGGTTCAAGGTCAGATGGATGTGCCAGTCGGAGCCGACCGTGAGAATGTCCGTGAAGGGGGGTACGCGCACTGCGGTGTCGGCGAGGCTGATGACCAGGGCAAAGCCGAAGGGTATGAGGAAAAAAATAAGCAGAAACAGCAGCGGCGGTAAAATGATGAACCACTTTCCGACGCCCACGCGCCGGAGCCGCGATCGCCAGCGCCAACGGTTGATCGACGCCTGCATTTCGGCGTTGTACATCTATGGTCCTTCCCGTACGACGGTTGAGAAAGTCGTCGCCATTGCGAAAATGTCACCCGGCATCGTGCGCTTCTACTTCGATTCGAAAGCGGCCATGCTGGTCGCTTCGCTGCAATTCCTCGCGGCGGAATTCGAGGAGCGGCTCCTCGTGCCCGTGGCCAAGCTCAAGGCCACGCCGGTTGCCGCGCTCGAACGTCTGGTCGAACTGTACCTAGATCCCGACATCGCCAGTCCGCGCAAGGTCTCGGTCTGGTACGCATACTGGGGCGAGGCGAATTCCCGTCAGGAATACTACGACATTTGCGGCCAGAAGGATGAAGGCTTCGCGGCGTTGGTGCGCGAATTGATCGGCCGGCTCATCATCGACACCGCGCAATCACAACTGGATGCCGACGGCATTGCGTTGGGTCTGATCGGCGTGCTCGAAATGCTCTGGCAGGAATTCGCGTTCCGAACCGAAGAAACCATCGACCGGGCCGCGGCGCGCAGGCGCTGTCGAGCCTACTTGCGTTCTATTTTCCCGACTCGATTCGCGGCCGAGGGCGGAACGGGCACGGGCAGGGGCGCGCGGGCCTACGCGGACCCGAGGCTTCATGGGCGGGAGCGCGAACTGCTGTTTCAGAACGCATGGACGGTGGTGGGCCACGAATCTCAACTGGTGCATGCGGGTGATTTTCTTACCATCGACCTGGGTGTCGAGCGTGTCATCCTGGTGCGCGATGCGGCGGGCACGCTGCGTGGTCTGCGCAATGCCTGTCCTGCGTTTCCGCACACGTTGGTCACGCGTCGCGCGGGGCGCTTCGACGGGGACATCGTTTGCGAACTCCATGGCCACAGTTTCTCCTGGGACGGGCGTCATGCGGGCGGCGCGAGACCGGCGAACCTGCACTCGCTCGAGCTCATTTCCGCAGCGGGTTTGCTGTACGTCCGGGCGGCGCGTGACGCCGGCTTTGAACACCCCGGCTTTGAACACCCCGGCTCTCACAACCGCGGCTCCGAGAACGGCTTGGCGCCGGCCATTCCCGCGACCTCCTTCGGCACCGAACTGCCGGCCGGGCTGACGTTGCTCGGCGAGCCGTTCGAGATGATCGTGGCGGCCGATTGGAAGGTGGTCATCGAGCAATGGTTGGCGATGGCCGACCGACAGCGGGCAGAGCCGGTGGTCGCCGAGGAGGCGGGGTTGATCGGGTGGCACGCCTTGCCGCTGCACCGGGGCGGGTGGAGCGAGCGTCGCTACCTCAAGCTCATGCGCTGCACCGTGCAATATCCCTGGCATCTTAAGTTCATACCGCCCAATCAATTGTTGGAGTTGAGGCCCGATGGCTTGTCGGTGCTGCAAGCTCTTCCCTTGGGCGCCGCGCGTTGCCGGGTGCGGCGTATGGACCTCACCGTCCTATCCCCGGACGATGGGGCTCGCGTGGTCCGTTTCCTCGCTCATCGATTGGCACCGTATGCGAGACACTCCATGCGGGATGTCGCCGAGTCGGTGCAAAGCGGGGTGGTTGAATTGGGTTACGAAGCGGCGGCGGACGCCGCCCCCGCCTCATTGGTGTCCTGGTTTCGCGCCTGGTACGGGCAACGCATGTAGCGACGGGCACCGCCTGTAGCAGCAGGCACCGCATGTCGCGCGAAAAATTCACTATACTGGCGCTCATCGCGATTTCCATGACGTCACCCAATAGCATCGGAGATTTAAGGTCATGACATCAGCCTCACTCAGCACCAGCGACTGGCATGCGCGCGCCGCCAATCTACGCTATGAAACCGGGCATTTCATCGACGGTCGGTTCGTCGACTCGGTGGATAAGGGTCGGTTCACGGTCATCAACCCGGCTACCGGGACGCCGTTGTGCGAGGCAAGCGCCGGCACGGCGGCGGACATTGATTTGGCGGTGGCGGCCGCCAAGCGTACCGTCAAGTCGCGGGTGTGGAGCCGGATGGCGCCGCGGGACCGGATGGCAGTACTGGCGAGCTACGCGCGGCTGATCGACGCCAATGCCGAACGGTTTGCCTTGCTCGACACCCTGTGCATGGGCAAGCCCATCGCCGACATGGTGAACATCGATGTGCCGTCGGCGGCGAAGAATTTCGCTTACTTCGGCGAGTTGGTGGACAAGATCGAGGGGACAGTGACCTCGACCGCCCAGGATGCCTTTCATTACATCCTGCGCGAACCCCTGGGTGTGGTCGGGTGCATCGTGCCATGGAATTATCCCCTGCTGATGGCGGCATGGAAGGTCGCGCCTGCCCTGGCGGCAGGCAATTCCGTGGTGCTGAAACCGGCGGAGCAATCACCCTTGTCGGCGCTGTTGATGGCACAGCTTTTCGTCGAGGCGGGCGGCCCTCCCGGCGTCTTCAACGTGGTCAACGGTTTGGGTGAGACGGCCGGCGCCGCGCTGGCGTTGCACAACGATGTGGCGAAGATTGCCTTCACAGGGTCGACGGAGATCGGCAAGCAGATGCTGATTTACGCCGGTCAGTCCAACATGAAACGGGTGGCGCTGGAGTGCGGCGGTAAGACACCGCAGATCTTTCTCGCTGACCTGCCCGACATGGACACGGCGGTCACGTATGCCATCAACGGCATTTACGGCAACATGGGCGAAGTTTGCAATGCGGGCTCACGGTTGCTGATCGATCGTCCGATCGCCGAGGAATTCATCGCGCGATTCATCGAAAAAGGCAAGAATGCCTACAAGGCCGGCGATCCGCTCGATCCTGCGACCAACTTGGGGCCGTTGGTGACCGCCTCGCACCGTGCCCGCGTGCTCGATTATATCGGCAGGGGCAAGAGTGAAGGTGCCCGGCTGGAATTCGGCGGTAACACGCCTGATCTGCCCGGTGCGTACGTCAACCCCACCTTGTTCACGGGCGTGAACAATCAGATGACCATCGCGCAGCAGGAAATTTTCGGGCCAGTGGCTGCGGCGATTCAGATCGATGGCATTGCCGATGCGCTCACCGTCGCCAACGATTCGATTTACGGGCTCGCGGCCTCGGTCTGGACCCGGGATCTCACGGTTGCGCTCAAGACGGTACGCGACCTCGAAGCGGGTGTGATCTGGGTGAACTGCTTCGATCACGGCGACATGACTCAACCCTTCGGCGGCTACAAGCAGTCCGGCCAGGGCCGCGACAAGTGCCTCGAGAGCTTGATCTCGTATACGCAGACCAAATCAGCGTGGATCCATTTGGGCTGAAGCGGGCGGACGCGCCGCCGCGTCGGCCGGATTCCCGCGGCGCCAGGGGGCTCCCGGCGTCAGCCGAATTCCCGTGGCGCGCTCGGCAGCCTGAACTCGGGGATACGCTCGCGCAGCAGATTGTGGAACTCGAGCATGCAGCTTTCGAGGCGCGACAGCGGGCCCGGCCGGTAGCTGCTCGAGGCCAGACCGCGTTGCACCCGCTCGCAGAGCCACTTGTCCTCGTTGTTCACGGCGGCGTTGATACGGCTGCTCAAGAATCGAACGGCGCGCATCTCGCGGCTCGGGTCCGCAAGCCCGAAGACAGCGCCGCGAATGATGCACTTACCCGGTCCCGCGGGCAGTACCTGGAAAAAGTCCAGCATGTCCGGATACACATCGATTCCGAGATTGGGCAGGGCGCTGTAGAACCGCCAGACCCGGCGCTGGCTTTCCGGCAGCTGCGACGCCGCCCGGCCGATCAGCGATTGATACAAGCCTTCCGACCACCGCGGTGACCGGCGTTCGCGCAGCCAGCTCGATCCGCGGGCCACGCCGGGCACCGTCGCCTGGTCTTCATAATCGGGCGTGAACATGCGGTACAGCCCCGGATGGCCGATGGGGACGTGGTAGGACTCGAGATAATTGTCCATCGCGACCTTCCAGTCGACCTGCCAAACGTCGGAGGTGATGGGACTCAGGGGAATCATCTCCTCGCAGCGATAGCCGGCGAGCTCCTCACCGAGAACACCCCAGGTGTCGGCCACCGATGGCGGAGGTCCATACTCGGAGTCCGGTGACAGGCACACGAAAACGAAGCCGAACGCAATGCTCGTGTTCACCGGCTTCAGCCCGTGCTGGGCGCGATTCAAGCCGGGGAAACTTTCCTTCACCGGCGTGCCGATCAGACCCCCGTCGTGCCGATAGGTCCACCCGTGATAAGGGCAGGTGATGGTCGACGGACAATTGCCGGCATCGTCGAGCAACCGGGCGCCCCGGTGACGGCACACATTATGAAAGGCACGAATCGAGCCGTCACGATCGCGCAGCACCAGCACGCTCTCCGATCCCAGATCGAAAGTCACGAAATCGCCGGTCTTGGGAATCGAATTGACGTGGCACACGATCTGCCAGCTCGGCATCAGAATGCGCTCGAGCTCGAGACGGGTCAGCTCGGGGTGGTTGTAAACCCAAGCGGGCAGGGCGCGCGGCTCCGGGGTGTCGCTGTCGATCAGGCTCGCGGCAGGTACACTGTTCATGCTGTCGTCTCCACGACTATATGGCCGTTTAATTTACGCTCAACCATGGCGGCTTGGCAAGTCGCCGCAGCGCAGCAGGCGGACGTTAAAAAGTTCCCAGAGAATGCACCAAAATCAGAAAAATCCCGCATGTCGGAGCGCCAAATCGGTGCATGACCCCACCCCCCTCGGCAGGCGATTCAGCGTCCGGCGGGGAAGTTATATGACCATATAATTTTTCCTGGACCGCTCACGGCGCCAATGCTACGTTCGCAACGGTCGCCGACTTGCAAGGGCAACATCGTGCTTGCTATGGTCGTTGAACTTCACTCTGGATTCGGACCTGCGAGATGGGCGAGATGGTATGGGCGGACCGATAATTTGAATCGCGAACTCGATTGGGGACGCCGCATGTCGCGTGTCTGGCTGGTTGAAGCACCTTGGCGTTGAATCCCCAGGCGGCGTCGAATCCCCAGGCGGCGTCGAATCCCCAGAAAACGATGGCCGACCGCCCGTGGCTCGATCCGGATGCGCGGCCGCAAATCGTCATCGAGAGCGTCAACAAGACATTCGGCGCCTTCACCGCGGTGGACGGCGTCAACCTGCGAATCTACAAGGGTGAGATGTTTGCGCTGGTCGGTGCGTCGGGCTGCGGCAAGACCACGCTGCTGCGGATGCTGGCTGGTTTTGCCACCCCGACCTCCGGCCGGATACTCATCGAAGGCGCCGACATGACCCGCGTTCCGCCCTATGAGCGGCCGGTCAACATGATGTTCCAGTCCTATGCACTGTTCCCGCATATGACCGTGGGCGAGAACGTGGGCTATGGACTGAAGCGCATGGCCATGGACGCTGCTGCCCGCACGAAGCGGGTCCAAGAGGCGCTGGAGATGGTGCAGTTGGGGGCCATGGCGAAACGCAAGCCGCATCAGTTATCGGGCGGTCAGCGGCAGCGCGTCGCGTTGGCCCGCGCGCTCATCCGCCGCCCCAAGGTGCTGTTGCTGGATGAGCCCTTGAGTGCGTTGGACAAGAAGTTGCGCGAACAGACCCAGTTCGAACTGATGAACATCCAATATCAAGTGGGCATCACGTTCGTCTTCGTCACCCACGATCAGGACGAAGCCATGGCGCTGTCCAGCCGTATCGCCGTGATGAACCGCGGCCAGGTGCTGCAGGTGGGCATGCCCTCGGAAATCTACGAGTTCCCGCAGAGCCGGTTCGTCGCCGATTTTGTCGGCACGACGAACCTGTTCGAGGGTACGGTCAGCGGCAGCGAACCGGGCCATTTGCTGGTGCGCAGTCCCGAGGCCGGCTGCGACCTCAAGGTCGACGAATCAGGGCGCTTTGGGCCAGGGCAGCGGGTATGGGTGGCCCTGCGGCCGGAGAAAATTCGGCTGTCCAAGGAACCCTCGAGCCCGGGAGCCGTCAACCAGGTCAAGGGTGTGGTCTGGGAACTGGGCTATCTCGGCAATCGATCCACCTATCGAATCAAGACCGAAACCGGCAAGCTGGTCACCGTGTTCGCGCAGAACGACCGCCGCACATCGGAGTGGTCGATCGATTGGAGTGATGAGGTGTATCTCACCTGGTCGGCCAATTGCGCCGTGGTGCTGCATCAATGACGACGATCCGCCGCTGCCTGCTCGTGCTGTCCTCGTGCGTTGGATTGCAGTGGGTCTCGATGCCCTCCCTGTGGGCGGCGGAGCTGCCGCCGCATCGGACTCGCACCGTGGTGCTCATCGTCAGCGACGGCTTGCGCTGGCAGGAGATTTTCACCGGCGCCGAGGAAGATCTGCTGAATGACAAGGAGGGCGGCAGCTGGTTGCCGGACGACGAGTTGCGCAGGCGCTATTGGCGATCGACCGCTGCCGAACGCCGTGCGGCATTGTTCCCCTTCCTCTGGGGTACCGTCGCGCGGGAGGGCCAGATCTACGGGAATCAAGCGCTGGCAAGCATTGCGCAGGTGAGCAATGGCAAGGCATTTTCCTATCCCGGTTACAACGAGATGAGCACGGGGTATCCGAACGATGCGATCGACAGCAACGAATTCGGACCGAATCCGAATGCCACGGTGTTCGAATGGTTGAACAAGTCGCCGGAGCTGCGCGGCCGCGTTGCAATCTATGGCACCTGGAGCGTTTACGACAATATTTTCAACAAGGCGCGCAGCGGTCTCGTGATGCAAACCGGCTGGAACTTGCCGAAGAAGGCTCACGAGAGCGCCCGCGACGCCTTGTTGCGCGAGATGTTCGAGACCACCACCGAATTCGACGAAGAGGATGCGCCGAACTCCTTCCTCCAGGTTCCCTTGCTCGACTACGTGCGGACCGGCAAACCGCGGGTGCTGTTCGTCGGCTACGGCGAGACCGACAACTGGGCCCATCAGGGACGATATGACCTGGTGCTCGACAGCGCGCATCGCTTCGATCACTTCGTCGAGCAGCTCTGGAACACCATGCAGGCCATGCCGCAGTATCGCGGCACCACCACTTTCATCATCACCACGGACCATGGGCGGGGCAGCGGCCTCACCGAATGGAAGGAACACGGGGTGGAGGAGAAGGGCTCGGAGAACATCTGGATCGCCGTGATGGGTCCCGACACTCCTCCCTTGGGCGAACGTGCACACGTTGCGCCGGTGGCTCAGGCGCAGATTGCCGCCACGCTCGCCGCCTTCATGGGCAAGGATTATCCGGCGGCGGTGCCAAAGGCGGCGCCGGCGATCCTGCCCGTGCTGGGCGGGCCGCACTAGCCCGTCAGCACCGCTCGTCGACACCCGTCGTCGACATCGACCGTCAGCACGAGCTCACCACCATCAGGGTCCGCAACAGGCAGCGGTTTTTTATATTATACTCGTGACATTACAAAAGGCTGACGCGGTTTGAGAGGATGTCATGAGGAAAGTCAAGACTTTGGGGCTCTTGGGGACCGGCGTCATCGGGGGCGGCTGGGCGGCCCGCGCGCTGCACTTCGGCATCGATGTCATCGCGGCGGATGTCAAGCCGGAGATGGAATCATGGATCCGCGGTGCTGTCGCGAATGCCGAACCGGCTCTGGCGCGGCTGACCTTTGCGCCGTTGCCGCCGAAGGGGACATTATCGTTTACCACGGATCTCGCCGTGATGGCGCGATCGGCCGATTTCATCCAGGAGAACATCCCGGAACAGCTGGCTCTCAAGCAACGCATGCTGGCGGAGGTGAGTAAACATGCATCCCCCGACGTCATCATCGCGTCCAGCACATCGGGATTGACGCCGACCGATCTTCAAGCGCAGATGATCGCGCCCGAACGCTTCCTGGTCGCTCATCCATTCAATCCGGTGTACCTGCTGCCCTTGGTTGAATTGGTCGGTGGAGCGGCCACGTCGGCGTCGACCATCGACGCGGCAGCCGGGTTCTTCACCTATATCGGCATGCACGCCTTGCATGTACGGCGCGAGGTGCCCGGCCACCTGACCGACCGGCTGCAGGAGGCGATCTGGCGCGAAATCCTGCACATGGTGAACGAGGGCGTGGCAACCACCGGTGAATTGGATGATTCCATCGTGTATGGCCCGGGTCTGCGCTGGGCGGCGATGGGCACCAACATGATCTATCACCTGGCCGGCGGCGAATCCGGTATGCGGCACATGTTGGCGCAATTCGGGCCCGCGCTTAAATGGCCGTGGACCAAGCTGGAAGCGCCCGAACTGACCGACAGTCTGATCGACAGCATGGTCGAGGGCACGCAGGCGCAGGCCGCCGGCCGGTCGATCCGTGAATTGGAACGGCTGCGCGACGATTACCTGGTCGCCATCCAACAGGTGCTGCGGCAATACGACATTGGTGCGGGCTCGACGCTGCGAGCGTTGGAGGAGCGGCTGTACCGGGATGCCGGTGTGGCGGCGGGCGAGTCCCGCGTTGAGGGCGGCTTGTTGCGATTCGACACCGCGGTCCGACCGGAGTGGGCCGACTACAACCACCACATGACCGATTTTCGTTACAACCATGTGTTCGGTGATGCGATGGATGTGCTCTATCGAAAAGCCGGCATCGACGACGAGTACCGCAAGGGCGGCCATATGTTCTATACCGTCGAGAGTCAGGTGCGGCATCTGGCGGAGGCGAAGGTCGGTGAGCCCTTGTATGTCACCACCCAGATTCTGGGCGTGGATGACAAACGCTTGCACGTGTTCCACCGGCTGCACCGCGGCCGCGATGGCGCGCTCATCGCGACGGGCGAGCAGATGCACTTGCATGTCGACACGCGGGCCGCCAAGGCGGCGCCCATGGACCCGGCGCTGCGCGCCGGCTTGGACGCTTTGCGCGATTCGCAGGCGTCGCTGCCTGCCCCTGTCGAGGCCGGCCAACCCGTCGGCGGCCGGGCGAAGCGTCATGCCCGTACGGGTTCCTAGCCGCCATGCCAAAAATCGTCGATCACGACCAACGGCGCGAAGAGATCGCCATGGTGGCCTGTCAGGTCGTGGCCGAGCGCGGCTTCGAGCAGGCCACCGTGGCGCGCATCGCCAGCGCCTCCGGCTACACGACCGGAATGGTGGCGCATTACTACGACTCGAAACAGGACATCATTCTCGCCGCGCTGCGTCTGATCCTGAAGCGCATCGAACAGCGCCTCACCCGCAAGCGTAATGGCGGTGAGGCGAATCTGCTGCAGGTTCTCGGCGAGGCCCTGCCCCTCGATGCGCAACGCTTCACGGAATGCGCCTTTTGGATGGCCTTCTGGGGGCAGGTGCCGGCCGATCAGAAGCTGAAGCGCCTGAACGGCTGGGTGCATCGCGAATACATGCGATTGTTTGCGCGCTGCTTCAGCGAACACTGGCCCGAGTGGACGGAGTGGTCGCAGGCGACCCGCGACCAAGTGCTGCGCTCGGTGGTGACGTTCATCAATGGACTCACCGCCGGCGCCGTCACCAGCCCGCGCGACTGGACGGCGGCCGCGCAGGTCGACCAACTGAAATTGCAATTGGACCTGCTGCGGCGCTCGGCGAAATCCAAGCGCGCCCGAATTGCTTCCTGACGGGGGATGCCATGGACTTTTCCTTAAGCGACGAACAACAACTCATCATCAAATCCACCCGGGAGTTCGTGCAGAACGAGCTGTATCCGCATGAGAAGGAAGTGGAAGAGACCGGCGTATTGCGCGATGAGCTGCATCAGATGCTCAAGGCCAAGGCAATCGAAGCGGGCCTCTACGCGGCGAACATGCCCACCGAGGTGGGCGGAGCCGGCCTCGACACCGTAACCTGGGTGCTGTACGAAAAGGAACTCGGCTTCACGAATTACGCCCTGCATTATTCGTGTGTCGGACGCCCCTCGAACATCCTGCTGGCCTGTGAAGGGGAGCAACGCGAGCGTTACCTGTTGCCGACCGTACGCGGCGACCGCACCGAATGCCTGGCCATGACCGAGCCCGGAGCCGGCTCGGACCTGCGCGGTATGAAGACCTCCGCGGTGCCGGCGGGCGATGACTTCATCATCAACGGCACCAAACATTTCATCAGTCACGCGGACCATTCCGACTTTGTCATTCTGTTCGCCGCCACGGGTGAGGAGAGCACCAAGCGCGGCACCGTCAAGAAGATGACGGCTTTTCTCATCGACATGGGCGAACCGGGATTCGAGGTGCGTCCCGGTTACAAGAATGTCTCCCACCGCGGTTATACCAACAGCATCCTCGAATTCAACGACTGCCGCGTGCCGAAGTCGGCCATTCTCGGGGAGTTGCATCGCGGCTTCGATGTGGCAAATACGTGGCTGGGAGCGACGCGCCTGCAGGTGGCCGCCACCTGCCTCGGACGTGCGGAGCGTGCGCTCGAGCTGTCCAAGCAATGGGCCGTGGATCGCGTTCAATTCGGCCAATCGATCGGCAAGTTTCAGGGGATCAGCTTCAAGCTCGCCGACATGGCGATCGAACTGCGTGCGGCGGAGTTGCTGGTGCTCGAAGCCGCCTGGAAGCGCGACCACAAGGTCGATACCGACATGGACATGGCGATGGCCAAGGTGAAGGCCACGGAAATGCTGGCGATGGTGGCGGATGAGGCCCTGCAGATCCATGGGGGAATGGGCTTGATGAGCGATCTGCCGCTCGAGCGTATTTGGCGCGATGCCCGCATCGAGCGCATTTGGGACGGCACCAGCGAGGTTCAGCGACATATTATTTCACGCAGCCTGCTTCGCCCCCTCGGCGGCTAGTCAAAACTGTGACGTCGTCCGGCAATGCCGCACGATTGCGTGATTTTCCTACAGAAATGCGCCTGCCAAGCGGCGAGTATTTCGCCGTCAAGGGTTCGATTTGCGAAATGCAGGGGTGGCTTATGGACGCAGAAATCCGCCGATTACGGCGATTGCGAGCGAGCGCTTTGAGAGTGAGGGCGATTGCCCGCGCACTGGCGCGACTCGAGACGGTGGATCGAGATCCCATTCTGGATCGCGGCCGATGCGCCGCGTGGCGCGTTGCGCGCACCGCGACAGGACACCTGCGGGCCCATCCGTATCTGAATTTTCAGCGCGATGCGGGCGTCGGGACCATCCTTCTGAATTCCGCGGCGGCTGCCGGCGCCGTGCTGCGCGCCGTGAACCGTTCCGCGGCGTTCCGGATCTTCGAAGCTCACCTCCGAAGCTTGAGCCGCGAATTGGATGACGCGCGGGCCCTTACCTGGGCTGCTGACTTGAGTGATGCCTTGGGGCGTTCGCAAGCGGAGATTCGGGGTCTCTTGGCGACGCTGACCGGTCTGCGCGCGGGCGATCGATTGGGGGTGCAGGCCTCGCTTGCGCCGGCTTCAAAGGGCGCATCGGTCGATGACGCCGATTGGCCCTACCTGGCTTTCTGACAGCCAATAGGCCAAACATCCTAGGGCGGTTCCCCCCGAGCCTGTGATGTGCTTCGTCCCCTGTGAAAGACGGGAGTTGCAATGACCGATAAGCCCCTGGGGTTGAGTCGTAGAAATTTCCTGGAGGCGGCGGCGGCCGGCGCCGTTGCCATGCCGCTGTCGCGCCGGGTGGCGGCGGAGCCGGCGCCGGGAAGCCCGGCGCCGGACGATGCCTCGCAGCCGGTGCGCTTGCCGGTGCTGCCGTCGACCATCCAGCTCAATGTGAACGGACAGGTGCATGATTTGTCCGTCGAGCCCCGGCTCACCTTGTTGGACGCGCTGCGTGAGCATCTGGCTCTCACCGGCACGAAAAAAGGTTGCGATCGGGGTCAGTGCGGGGCATGTACCGTCCTCGTGAACGGGCGCCGGATCAATTCCTGCCTGACGCTCGCCGTCATGCACACCCAAGATCAGATTGTCACCATCGAGGGACTTGCCCATGCCGATGGCAGCTTGCATCCGATCCAGGCGGCCTTCATCCGGCAAGATGCCTTTCAATGTGGCTTTTGCACTCCGGGCCAGATCTGCTCGGCGGTGGCGCTGGTCGAGGAGCACCGGCGAGGTCCAGACCATCAGCGGCCCATGACGGATGACGAGATCCGCGATCGGATGAGCGGCAATATCTGCCGCTGCGGAGCCTATCCGCACATCTTGGCCGTTGTCCGCGAGGCGATGGGTGAGGGTGCGAGCGCGGCTGTGCCGGGTGCGAACGCGGCTGGGCCCGGTGCGAGGGCGGCGGCGCATGGATGATTTCTCCTATGCGAGGGCCGGCGATGTGGACGGAGCCTTGCGCCTGGTGGAAGAGCCCGGCGCCGAATTCATCGCGGGCGGCACGAATTTGCTCGACTTGATGAAGGGTGGAGTGACGGCACCCACGCGCTTGATCGACATCACCCAATTGGCAGGTCTCGCGCAGATTCACGAGTTGCCGGATGGCGGTGTTCGCATCGGCGCGCTCGCCAGCAACTCGAGTGTGGCCGAGAACGAATGGGTGCGGGCGCGCTATCCCTTGTTGGCGGAGGCGTTGCTCGCGGGCGCCTCGCCGCAACTGCGCAACATGGCGACCGTCGGCGGCAACCTGTTGCAGCGGACGCGTTGTCCCTATTTCTATGACGTGGGATTCGCTCACTGTAACAAGCGAGATCCAGGGTCGGGATGCGATGCGTTGCTGGGGTTCAACCGCAATCTCGCCATCCTCGGGACGAGCGACCAATGCATCGCGACGAATCCGTCCGACATGAACGTGGCGCTGGCGGCGCTGGACGCCTCCGTGCAATTGCGCTCGTCGAGGGGTTCCCGGCAGCTTCCCGTGCGCGATTTCCATCGTCTTCCGGGCGACACGCCACAACGCGATACGAACCTTGCCCCCGGCGAAATCATCACGGCGGTCGATCTCCCGCCGAGTCCCTTTGCGCGCCACTCGCATTATCTGAAAGTGCGCGACCGCGCGAGCTATGCCTTTGCCTTGGTCTCCGTGGCCGCCGCTCTTCGCATCGACGGCGGCTTGGTCCGTGAAGTGCGGGTTGTGCTGGGGGGCGTCGCGCCGAAACCCTGGATCGTTGCCGAGGCGCAGCCGCTGCTCCAAGGCAAGCCGCTTACCGCGGCGAACCTGGATGCCGTGGCGGACGCGGCGATGCAAGGTGCCCGGCCGCAGGGGGATAACTTCTTCAAAGTCGCGCTGGGTAAGCGGGCGATCGTCCGCGCACTCCAAGTGGCGGCAGGGCAGGAGGCTTGATATGGCATTGATCGGAGCGGCAGTTGACCGCGTCGACGGACGTCTCAAGGTAACCGGCCAGGCGCCCTATTCGGCGGACGTGGTGTTGCCGCGTATGACCCATGGGGTGCTGGTGTTGAGCACGATCGCGAGCGGCAGGATCACCGCCATCGATTCAGCCGAAGCAGAGCGGATGCCCGGCGTCCTGCTGGTGATGTCTCATTTGAACGCGCCGCAATTGCCGGACGGCGGCCGGGCGGGTGTGCATCCCCCCGCGGGCAGAGTCCTCGCGCTGTTTCAGGAAGATGCCGTGCATTACAACCGGCAGCCCGTGGCGCTGGTGGTGGCGGAAACACTGGACCAGGCAGGCGCGGCCGCCCGCAAGATTGGTGTGAGTTATGCGGAGTCGTCGGCGCAGCTGAACTTTGCCGCGGCCAAGCCGGATGCGCATGCGCCGGACAAAATCAACAGCGATCCGTCCGACACCGCGCGCGGGAGTTTTGCGGAGCCATCATCGGCCGGCCCATCCTCGACGGGTGAACAGCCGCCGCCGGCCGCCGCCCGTGTCGCCGAGACCTATCGGACGCCGATCGAGCACCACAACCCGATGGAACCGCACGCGACGGTTGCGGTTTGGCAGGGCGACGAGCTGACGCTGTACGACGCGACCCAGTACATCTCAGGTTGCCGTTCGACGGTTGCCAAGACGCTCGGTATGGCCCCCGACAAAGTCCGGGTGGTGTGTCCCTACGTGGGCGGAGGATTCGGCTGCAAGGGCTCGACGTGGTCGCACGTTCCGCTGGCCGCGTTGGCGGCACGGCAGGTGGGGCGACCCGTCAAGCTCGTGTTGGGCCGCGATCAAATGTTCGGCTTCGTCGGCTGCCGACCCCTTACCGAGCAGGAACTCATCGTCACGGCCGACAGTTCCGGGCAATTTGAATCCATGCAGCACCATTCCTTCTCGCACACCTCGATGATCGAGGATTTTACCGAGGGCGCGGCGGTACAGACGCGGATTCTCTACAGCTGCCCGAACGTCGAGACGCAGCATCGCCTGGTGAAGCTCAATGTCGAAACCCCCACATTTCAGCGTGCGCCCGGCCATTGCACCGGTACTTTCGCGCTGGAATCGGCGCTCGATGAACTTTCGGTTGAGCTGCACATGGACCCGATAGCGATGCGTCTTCGGAATGAACCCGCGGCGGATCCGCAGAGCAAGCTTCCCTGGTCGTCACGCTCGTTGCGCGCCTGCTATGACAGCGGGGCGAAGGCGTTTGGCTGGGCCGCTCGCAAGTCTGAACCGCGCTCCATGCGCGCGGGGCGCGAACTCGTCGGCTGGGGCTATGCGACGGCGACCTACCCGGCAAATCGATCCCCCGCGAATGCGGTGGCACGGCTCAAGCCCGATGGCATGGTGGTGGTCCAGTGCGGCACACAGGATCTCGGCACCGGTACCTACACACTCATGGCTCAGGTGGCGGCGCAAACATTGGGTTTCCCGCTCGAGCGCGTGCGCGCCGAGTTGGGTGATAGCCGCTTTCCCGAGGCGCCCGTCTCGGGCGGGTCGCAAAGTGCCGCCAGCGTCATGCCGGCCGTGCAGGCGGCCGCCTCAGCACTGCGCGACAAGTTGATTGCGCTCGCCGTCGGGGATGAATTCTCGCCGGCCTACAAGGCGCCCGCCGATGATGTGGTGATCGAAGCGGGCCGGGTGGGGCTGCGCTCCCAGACCCGTCGCGAACCGATCGCGGCGGCGTTGGCACGCAACGGCGGCGGGGAGATCTTCGCCATGGGAAACGCACAGCCCGGGGATGCCAAGAAGCACCATTCGCTGCATTCGTTTGGTGCGGTATTTGTCGAGGTCAGAATCGATCCCGATTTGCATGTCATCCGCGTTCCGCGGGTGGTGGGTCGCTACAGCGTGGGTCGGCTGCTCAACGAGAAGACCGGGCGCAGTCAGCTGCTCGGCGGAGTCGTGTGGGGCATCGGCATGGCGCTCATGGAAGATTCGGTGCTCGATGGCCGTAGCGGGCGAATTGTGAATGCAAACCTCGCCGAGTACCACGTGCCCACCAACGCCGACATCGGCCACATCGATGTGGATGTGGTGCCGGAATTCGACCCCTACATCGATCCCTTGGGTGCGCGCGGCATTGGTGAGATCGGCATCACGGGGGTGGCGGCAGGCGTGGCCAACGCTGTCTATCACGCCACCGGCGTGCGCGTACGGCAATTGCCGATCACATTGGATAAACTATTCACGTGAGACGCAATCGTCCTACGACTGGAGTTGAAACTGACCTACCGCGTTCGCCGGGGAGCACTGTCATGCTGTCAGGCAGGTTGCAACCTGCGACCGGGCGATAAGGAGATGGCGATATGAGCAGTGTGGTCGAAGAAACCGGAAATGAACTCGAGTCGGCGTCGACGGATGATTTGTACAGCCGGGCGTCCAATGTGATCGAGTTGTTGGCGGGTCAGATAGCCGGGGCAGTCAAATCAGCCGACGGCTACGTTCGCTCGAACCCCTGGGCCGCCGCGGGTGCCGTTGCGGTGGCTGCCGTCGCAGCAGGCGTGCTGCTTTCCCGCGGGCCGCGCCGTCGGATCGCCGATGACGGGGCTTCTGAAGTGGCGGGAGGGTGATGGCCATGCGATTCGAAAGCGTCCCGCCGTCGCCGAGCCCGGAAGAGCCGCCCTTGGCGCCCTACGACCCGCCGCAGCCCGCTCCGGAGGCGGTGGAAAAGGTCGCCGATAACCTATTTTGAACCGCGCCTCATGGCGGGCAGCGACGCGGCTGCTCGTGCTGCTCGTCTTCGTCGCGTGGCTGTCCCTGCCGCGATCCGGATTTGCGCAAACGCCCGCGCCGCTTCAGGAATGGCAGTACTCGAGTGGAATCGCCCTCTACAAGCTGTTCGAGCCGCAGGCTCCGGAGTGGGAAATTGAAACCGGTCTCGCGATCGAACCCCGACCGCTGTACGAAGGCTCGAACATCTACCGTACCATCGTAGGTCCGGTCATCGACGTTCGGTACAAGGATCTGGCGTTCGCGTCGGTGGGCGAGGGCTTGGGCGTCAATGTGCTCCAGGGCAAGAATTATCGGGCGGGCATCTCCTTGGGCTATGACCTCGGGCGCGATGCCAAGGATGACCTCGATCATCTGAAAGGTCTGGGTAACGTGTCGGCGGCTCCGACCGTCAGGCTGTTCGGCTCTTACGTTTTCTCGAAAAGCCTTCCGCTGGTGTTGCGGGGGGATGTGCGGCAGTACGCCGGCGGCGCGGATGGCGCGGAAGCTGATTTCGAAGCGTACATGCCGTTGCCCGGCAGTTCGCGGAAGCTGGTCATGTTCGTTGGACCGTCCGTCACTCTGGCCGATCGGCTTCACATGCAGACATTATTCGGTGTAAACGGCAATCAGGCGCGGGCGTCGGGATACCCCGACTATCAAGCCCATGGCGGCTTTGAGTCCGCGGGCTTCGGGTTCACCGCGAACCGGTTCTTGACCAAGCATTGGTTCATCAATGTGAATGTTGCCGCCAACTGGCTGCTGGGAAGCGCCTCGGAAAGTCCGATCACCCAGGCTCGTGTGCAGAAAGTTCTGGCGGTGTCGGGAGCATACCAGTGGTAGGGAGCCTTACCCGATCCCGCTGGAGCTTCGCGCGAAGGCGGCCGCCTTGGTGAGAGTTTTTTCCAACATGTCCATGTCGTAGGGCTTCGACAGGACCAGCACCAAACTGCCGCGCTCGCCCAGCAGGGAACTGATGTTTTGCGCGCCGTAGCCCGATGAAATGACCACGGGGAGCTTGGGATAATCCCGGCTCACCGTTTTCGCAAGATCGATCCCCGACATGCCGGGCAGGCTCACGTCCGTGAGTACGGCATCGAAGCGCCGATGTGCAAGCTGCTCAACCGCCAATTCCGCATCGGTGACCGCGACTGCCTCATGGCCCAATTCCGTCAGGTACTCCACCGTAATGAGGCTGACTTCCGGGCTGTCTTCCACCACCAAGATCTGCATTATCCAAGCTTGGACGCATTTCATTCTCCTGGCTAGTGGTCATGCGCCTACGTCGTTGCCAGCCGCCGGCGCAATCGACAGCCGCTGACCGCCTATCGCCCGGTCCACACGGGCTTGCGCTTCTCGGTGAAGGCGCGGGTACCCTCTTTCAGATCCTCGGATCGAATGACGCGCTGCACCAGATCCAGTGAGTCATGCAGTTCGAACGCTTCGTGCTCGGGAATCATCTCGGTATGGCGCAGCAGTTGCTTGATGGCGGGAAACAGCAGGGGTGGCCCGTCGGCGAGTTGGCGGGCGATCTCGCGCGCCTTTTGCATGCTCTGACCTTTGGGAACGATGTGATTCGCGAGGCCCCAGTGTTTGGCCTCTTGGGCATCCATCCAGCGTCCTGTCAGCAGGAACTCCACTGCCACGTGATAGGGAATGCGCCGCCGCAGCTTGATGGTGCCGGCATCGGCCAGCACGCCGACATTGATCTCCGGCAACGCAAATTTCGCGTGTTCCTCCATGACGATGATATCGGTGCCCAGCACCACTTCGAAGCCGCCGCCACAGGCGATGCCGTTCACCGCCGCAATGATGGGCTTGTTGAGGTTGCGCGGGTAGTTCAAGCCGCCGAAGCCGCCGACGCCCCAATCCGAATCCGATTCCTCGCCCGCGGCGGCAGCCTTCAAATCCCACCCCGGCGAGAAGAACCGCTCACCGGCGCCGGTGATGATCGCGATCTTCAGGGAAGCATCGTCGCGAAAGTCGGTGAACACCTCGTTGAGGCGGCGGCTCGCGGCAAGATCGATGGCATTCGCCTTGGGGCGATCGAGCGTCACCTCCAAGACATCCCCGGCTTTTACGACATTGATTCCATCCGACATGTAATCCCCTTATTTCCAGAGCCTTACCAGTGTATCCACGGCGACGACGCCGCGGCCCATCGGTCGCACGATGACCGGGTTGACGTCGATTTCGAGCAGTTTATCGACGTTCGCCGACGCGAAGCGTGCAACGCTCAATATGGCCGCCACCAGGGCCGCGACGTCTCCGGCGGGTTTGCCGCGATAGCCGTGCAGCAACTTCGACGCGCTCAGCCGGGCGAGTCCTGCGTGCACCGATTCGCAGGTCCAAGGTGGCAGCAGACTCACGCTATCCGACAACAACTCCGTCAGCACACCGCCCGCGCCCAGCACCAGCACCTGGCCGAATTGCGGATCGACGACAACGCCGACCAGGATTTCCGCGACTCCGTCCGTGGTCATCTCTTCGACGAGAAGAGTGTCCGAAAGCCTCGCCAGTCGCTCACCGGCGGCCCGGGCCTCTGCGCCATTACGGACGTTCAAGACCACCCCGCCAACTTCGGTCTTGTGTGTAAGGTCGGCACCCACGGCTTTGATGACCACCGGAAAGCCGATGACCTCTGCCGCCGCCGCGGCATCGGCGGCCGGGACGACGCGACCGCGCGGGATCGGTACGCCAACGGCGGCGAGCGCCTGCTTACCTTCGGCCTCTGTCAAGTAGGCGGAGTCGGCCGCACTGGCAGCAGCTCGGCCTGGGGCAGGCAAGGACAGTTGCACCAAGGCCCCAGCGTCCCCGGCGGCACCGTTCCGTGACCCCGCATGCCAGGCAGCGCCGATGCCGGCGGCCAGCGCCAACGCCTCCAGCGCCTCGCGCTGGCCCTGCAGCGGTACCACGCCGCCGTCGTAGCACAGAGTGCGGATGCGGGCGCTCAAGGTCTCCGGCAAGGAAGCGATCAGCGATGCGCGAGTTGGCGGCCCGGGCGGCGTCATCGCGGTGGAGGCGCGCGCGGCGGCAGCCGCGGCGGCGGCCTGCGCGGCGCTGATGAATTCCCCGATGACCGCGTGATAAGAGGAGGTATCGGCAAGACCCTCGGGAGGAGAGTCGAGCATGAAGCTCACCGAGTCGTAACCGGACTCGAGCACCATGCGAAAGGCCTTTCCGAGGGCGGGAGGATCGAACCAGAGATAAGTATGGATATCGAAGGGGTTCGCCACCGTCACCCGATCGGTGAGCAATTCTCGCAGCGCCACGGCGCGGCTTTCGGGGATGGGGGCAAAATCGAGGTCGAGGTGGCGCGCCACATCGGCGGTCATGGCCATGTCCCCCCCTGAAGCTCCCATGACCAGCGTTTTCCTGCCCGACAAGGCACCGCCCGTGTGCAAAACCTTCAGCGTCTCGCATAACGTGGCCAGCGTGTCGCAGCGGGCGATACCGGCTTGATGGCAGAAAGCGTCGAACACCGAATCCTCGCCGGCCAGCGCCCCGGTGTGACTGTGTGCCGTGCGTGCCGCCGCAGCGGTCCGCCCGGATTTGATGACCGCGATGGGCTTTCCGGCGGTGCGAGCCCGGTCGGCGGCTCGCGCCAGCGCGCGCGCGTCCTTGACGCCCTCGAGATACAAACCGAAGGCTGTGACCCGCGGGTCATCGCAAAGGATCTCGATCAGGTCCTCCACCGCGAGCCGGGTTTGATTGCCCACCGTGAACAAACAGCCGATCGGCAATGAACGGTGATTGAACATGAGCGTGAGTGCAATGGTGCCGCTCTGGCAAATGAGTGCGACGCCGCGGTCCACGCGGCTGCCCACGATTTGATCCGGCATCATGGCGACGCCGTCGAAGAAATTGACGAACCCGTAACAGTTCGGTCCGAAGAACGGCAGGCCGGCCGCGTTGCTGACGAGTGCCGCCGTTAGACGGGTCCCAAGCTCGTTGCCGGTCTCGGAAAATCCCGCGCTGAAACACACGAAGCCGCCGCAGCCGCGCGCCGCCAGAGCGCCGGCCACCGCCGGAGCTTCCTGGCTCGGCACCGCGATGAAGGCGGCATCGGGGGCCTGCGGCAGTTCCGCAATCGATCGATAGTAGGGGGCCTCCGGGGTGGACACGCGCGTGGGGTGAACTCGCCAGATGCTTCCCTCGAATCCGACCGCCGCATTGCCGGCGGCGACCGCGTCGGTCCAGGCGCCGGAGCCGATCAAGGCAATGCTGCGCGGCGCGATGAGGCGGCGAATGGCCTCGCTGGGATGCGTCATTGGGCCGGGCGGCGCTTCAATTCGAGCCGGCGGGAACGCGGACCCCAAGCCGCACTGTCCTCGGCCGAGAGTTTGAGCGCGTCGATGCGGGCGGCAACGGTCCCTGGAAAGGGCGCGGTTGCCGGTTTGTCACCCTGGTGCACATGTAAGAGCATGACCTCGCCGGTCGCAACCGTGAGGGGGCCGCCGTCGACCTTGAGCGGGTCGCCATCGCGCGCGTCCACCTCGAACCGACATCCCAAGTGAATGCGCTTGCCATCGGCATCGAGGATCGAAGAGGTCAACCGCAAGGCGTCCGTGGCCTTGACCTCGTGCAGGTAGTGCGTGTGCAGTTCGACCGTATACAGAGTGCAGCGCGTGCGCTCGCGATACGCGGCGTCGAGTCCCAGATGATCCATCACGTCGTCGATCGCGTAACTTAGCACCAGACCATAGTAGGCATCGCGCAGATGGCCGTTGTAGTCGATCCACGCCGGCTCGAGGCTGGCGCGATAGACGGGCAAGGCCGCCGTGCCGGCCTGCGCGGCTGCGGCCGAAGTCACGCCCGTCGCGCTCACTTGAGCTGCAGTTTTTCGCGCGCTTGCGCGGCGGTCAACACGCGCGCGCCAATCGCTTCGATGATGGTCCGAGCCTTCTCGACCAGTTGTGCGTTGCTCGCGTAGACACCCTTGCTGAGGTAGAGATTGTCCTCGAGTCCGACGCGCACGTTGCCGCCCAGCAGCACCGACTGAGCGACCCACGCCATTTGCATCCGGCTGATCGCGAAGGATCCCCAGTTGCAGTCCGCCGGCAGGGAGTTGACCATTGCGAGCAGATGACCGACATCGGCCGGTACGCCCCAAGGGATGCCCATGCAGAGCTGGATCAGCGCCGGCCCCGAGAGCAGCCCTTCTTTGATGAGTTGCTTCACGAACCAGAGGTTGCCCGTGTCGAAGACCTCGAGTTCCGGCTTCACGCCCAGATCCCTGGCGATCGCCGCGCCTTCGCGCAGATACTTCGGTGTGGAGACGTAGGCACGGTTGCCGTCGCCGAAATTCAAGCTGCCGCAATCGAGGGTGGCAATGTCGGGACGGTACAGTCCCTCGTGACACAGGTCGATCACGTGGCGCATGCGATCCTCCTGGGTCACGAAGTCGCTGCCCGGCGCCGGTGTGTCCTTGAGCCCATGCTCACCGATGACGATGTAGCCACCCATGCCGCAGGTCAAGTTGACGATGACGTCGACCTTGCTTTCGCGGATCCGCTTGACGACTTCGCGGTAGTGGCGGGTCTCCATGCTGAAGGCGCCCGTTTCGGGATCGCGCACATGGATGTGAACGATGGCGGCGCCGGCCTGCGCGGCGGCGATCGCCGTGGCGGCGATCTGCTCCGGGGTCACCGCGCAGTGAGGGCTCTTCGTCACCTTGGTGTCGTCACCGGTGACCGCACAGGAAATGATGACGTCATGATTCATTGCTTTCGCCTTCCAGGCCCGTTTCCGAGACCGCCAGTTTATATTATATCGATGATAATATTTAAAGATTGATTGAGCAACCGGCGGGCCCGGCTGGCGTCGGCTGCCGGCTAGCGTCGGCTGCCGGCGAGCGCGCGGATGATCTCGGGCTGGCAGCACACGCCGATGATCTTGCCGCCTTCGGAGAGCAGCACGGGATGTCCGCTCGCCTGGCGCAGTTGAATGATCGATTGCAGGGAGAACGACCCGGGTGCGACCACGATGCCGGGTTCGACGCCGTTGATCGCCGCATCGTCCTCGATGTGGCGGAGCGTGTGCGCGACGCCGTCCAGGTGCACGGCCAGCGCCTCGTCCGTCGAACTCATCGCCAGCCGGTAACGGCGGCCTTCGTCGAGCCAGACCTGGTCGCCCTCGCGGGGCAGCCTCGCGCGTTCGCACATGATCATGCTGCCGGTGAGTACGTCGAGCGGATTCATATGGCGCACGAACTCGGCGACATAGTCGTCGGCGGGGGCGAGAACGATGTCCTCGGCGGTTCCGGTTTGGATGATTCGTCCATTCTGCAAGATGGTGATGCGGTCGCCCAGGCGCAGGGCTTCGTCGAGGTCGTGACTCACGAACAGGATGGTTTTCTTGACGCGCTCCTGCAGCGCCAGCAGTTCGCCCTGGAGCTTGCCGCGAATCAGCGGATCGAGTGCCGAGAACGGCTCATCCATGAGCAGTATGTCGGCATCGGTGGCGAAGGCGCGCGCCAGACCGACACGCTGCTGCATGCCGCCCGACAGCTCGCTCACGTAGCGCTCGGCCCACTGCGACAAGCCGACCAGCTCGAGCTTCTCATCGACCACGGATTTGCGTTTGGCGGCGGCATCGCCTCGCAGTTCCAGGCCGAAGCCGACGTTCTCGCGGACCGTGCGCCAGGGCAGGAGTCCGAATTGCTGGAACACCATCGCCACCCGTTCGCGCCGCACATGACGCATCTGGGCCGTGTCACAGGTCGCCACATCGATGGTCGAATCCCCGGCGTGCACGAGTACGTGGCCGCGGGTCACCGGATTCAAGCCGTTGGCCGCGCGCAGCAGTGTGGATTTGCCGGAACCGGACAGACCCATGAGCACCGAGATCTCACCGCGCGCCACGCGCAGGGAGGCTCCCGCAACGCCGACGATGACGCCGAACCTGTTCTGGATCTCACTGCGGGTACCGCCGGCATCCAACGCCGCCGTCGCCTCGCGGATGGCCTTGCGGCCTTCGCGGCCGGTCTGTTGCGCAAAGAGGATGTCGACATCCTTGAACTCGACCGCGGCCGGGGCCGCAGTGGCGGTGAGGATATGTTCTGCGGCGTTCATCGCGATGCTCCACGCTCATGGGGACGGCTGATACGGTCCAAGATGATGGCCAGCAGCACGATGGTGAAGCCGGCCTCGAAACCCATGCCCACCTGCACCGAGTTCAGGGCGCGCACCACGGGAACCCCCAGGCCTCCGGCGCCCACCAGGGCGGCGATCACCACCATCGACAAGCTGAGCATGATGCATTGGGTGACGCCGGCGATGATGGTCGTGGCGGCGCTCGGAAGTTCAATCTTCCACAATAATTGCATGGGAGTGGCGCCGAATGATTGCCCGGCTTCGATGAGCGGCCGCGGTACCGATGAGATTCCCATGTGCGTCAGCCGGATGGGTGCCGGCAGGGCGAAGATCACCGTCGATATGAGGCCGGGAACGACACCCAGGCCGAACAGCACCAGGGTGGGGATGAGATACACGAAGGTCGGCAGCGTCTGCATCAAATCGAGGATCGGCCGCAATGCCGCGAACAGCTTCGGCCGATGCGCGGCGGCGATGCCGAGCGGCACGCCGATGGCGGCGGATGCGAACGTGGCCACGAGCACGAGACTCAAGGTTTCGAGAGTGGCGGTCCAGTAACCCTGATTGAGGATGAAAAGGAGGGCCAGGGCGACGAATGCCGTGAGCGGCCAGGAGCGGCGCAAGAGAAACGCCAGGGCTGCGACAGCGGCGATGAGCAGCGGCGACGGCACCAGCCGCAGGGCCGCGGTGACGCCATCCACCATGCCGCGAATCACGATGGAGATACCGGAGAAAACATAGGTGCCGTGCGTCTTGATGGCATCGATGGCGATTGCCATCGCATCGCCCACCGGAATCTTGTGACTGATGATCCATTGCTCGAAGCCGCCCGGACGCGGCGGCGGCGCGGAGTGGGCGAGCGCTGCGTAGGCGGGCTTGCCGTCGAAGGTGAGCACGCCGTCGAGCCACGCTTTGGTGGCGGTGGGGTTGGCCTTGAGCCACTCCGCCGCGGCGAGGTCGGGCTGCTCGTGGCGGTCGAGGATCGCGGCCATCATTTCGCTCTCGCCGCGCAGCGAGAACTTGAGGTTGGCAATGAAGCGGCCGACGTTGGGACACTCAGCGAGATAGCCTCGGCGCGTCACCGTGTAAATGGTCGCGCCGCCGTAATTCGGTCCGAACACCGAGTCGCCGCCGTTCAAGTATTTCAAGTCGAAGCGCATGTTCATCGGATGCGGTTCCCAGGCGAGAAACACGATGGGCTGTTTGTCGTGGAAGGCGCGCTCGACCTGCGCCAGTTCGCCTTGTTCGCTCGACTCGACCAGCTTGAAATCCCCCAGGTCGAATTGATCGTGTTGCAGCATTTCCAGAACATGCCGGTTGCCGTCATTACCCGGTTCGATGCCATAGATCGACTTATTGAGGGCGCCGGCGAAGCGATGAATATCGGCGAAATCCTTGAGACCCGCCTCGTAGGCATAGGCAGGCACGGCCAAGGTGTACTTGGCACCTTCGAGGTTCGGACCCACGACCACCACCGACCCGTCCGCCAGATAGCGGCTGCGGTCGGCTTCCTGGGCAGGCATCCAGTTGCCGAGAAATACATCGATGTCCGCGTTTTGCAAGGAGGCGAAGGTCACCGGTACCGACAACACGGTGATCGATGGGTGATAGCCGATGCTGCGGAGCAGCTGCGCGGCGAGCGCGGTGGTCGAGGTGACATCGGTCCAGCCCACGTCGGAGAAGCGGACGTCCCGGCAGGAAGGGGGCTCGGCGGCCAAGGCCGCAAAACTCAAAAACCCCAGGAGGAGCCCCCCAAGCACGGCCGCAGGCTTGACCCCGCACTTGCCATAGCCGCATGATTGCGGTCCATTTGAGAATCTTGAATGATCGTTTAACGACTTCCGGTTGGCGCTCACCAATGCTTCCCTAATGTATTGAAAATGCAGGTTTTTACTCTGCCCGTCCGCATCTTAGTCGGGACTCGTCAGGGCGTCCATAAAAAGCCTGACCAGCCGCCAAGGAAATGCCATTGAACACGTCGTCAAAGAATACGCTTGATACTTCCCTCGAGCCGGCCGAAGAATCCCGTCGCGGCCAGTTGATCGAGGTCACCATCGATAGCCTAGCTGAACTCGGCTACGTCGGCACGACGCTCGCGCAGATTGCCGGCCGGGCCGGCGTCTCGCCCGGCTTGGTGGCGCATTACTTTGGTGACAAGGATGGGTTGCTGGAAGCCGCCTTCCGTTCTCTGGCACGGCGTGTCAGTGACCACGTGCGAGCACGACTGCGCCAGGTCAGCACTCCACGGGCGCGCATTCAAGCGGTGATCGATGCCTACCTCGCCCAGGAAGAGTTTTCGCCGCGCACCGGCACCGCGTGGCTCGCCTTCTGGGGGCAGCTGCTGCAGGTACCGGGCTTGAAGCGAGTCCAGGCAGCTTACCAACGGCGAACGTTGAGCAATTTGCGCATTGCGCTCACGCACCTGGTAGCCCCGGACGAGGCGCAGAGTCTGGCGGCCATGATCGCGGCGATGATCGACGGCGTGTGGTTGCGCGCCGCATTATCGGGCTGGCGCGAAGCGGACAGCGAAAGCGCGCGCGCGCTGCTCACCGAATTCGTCGACGGACGCTTGAAGATTGCGGGCGCCTCGGCCGCTCCCGGCTCGCGCATGGCCGGCAGCGCATCGAGCACGGGTGGCGATGTCTTGCGCGTCGGCGAAGAGCCATCGGGCGTGGGCTCGCCGCGCCGGCCGCCGCCCGCGGCGGGTGAGCGGTTTACGACCGTGAATCCGGCCACCGGTGAAGTGCTCGGCACGATGACCGTCGCGGGTGCCGGAGAGGTCAACGCAGCGGTGCGCGAGGCGCGCCGCGGCCAGGCCGCGTGGGCGGCCATGCCGGGGGCGGAGCGGGCAAGGGTGCTGCGCCGGGCGGCCTCGATTCTGCGCGCCCGCAACCAGGAACTGGCCGAACTCGAGACCCGCGATACCGGCAAGCCCATTCAGGAAACCTCGGTGGTGGATGTGATCTCGGGTGCGGAGTGTCTTGAGTATTTCGCGTCGCTGGCGCAAAGCCTGGCCGGGGAGCACATCGATCTGGGTGCGCAGGCCTTCGGCTACACCCGGCGTGAACCCCTAGGGATAGTCGCGGGCATCGGTGCCTGGAACTACCCGCTGCAGATCGCCTGCTGGAAGTCGGCGCCCGCGCTGGCCTGCGGCAATGCCATGATCTTCAAGCCGGCTGAGTTGACGCCGCTCACGGCGGTCAAGCTGGAGGAGATTTATCTGCAGGCGGGGCTGCCGCCGGGTGTCTTCCGGGTGGTGCAGGGCTTCGCCGACACCGGCCGCTTGTTGACCCGCCATCCGGATATTCGCAAGGTGTCGCTCACCGGTGAGGTCGGCACCGGCAAGGCGGTGATGGCAGATGCCGCATCCACCCTCAAGAACGTCACTCTCGAGCTGGGCGGCAAGTCGCCGCTGATCGTGTTCGAGGACGCGCATCTCGATAATGCCGTCGGCGGCGCCTTGCTGGCCAACTTCTATTCGTCCGGGCAGGTGTGCTCGAACGCCACACGGGTGTTCGTGCACTCCTCCGTCAAGAAGGAATTTCTCGAACGCCTGGTGAAGCGGGTCGTGGGTCTCAAGATCGGCGATCCGATGGATCCGAAGACCCAGGTGGGGGCACTGGTCTCGGAGCAGCAGATGCAAAAAGTGCTGGGCTACATCGAGCGCGGACGCAGCGAGGGCGCGCGGCTTCTCGTGGGTGGCAAGCGCGTCACGGCGGGCGGACTCGATCGGGGCTATTTCGTCACACCGGCCATATTCGATGATTGCCGTGACGACATGAGCATCGTCCGCGAGGAGATCTTCGGTCCCGTGATGTCGGTGCTGGCCTTCGACGACGAGCGCGAGGTCATCGAGCGCGCCAATGCCACCGAGTTCGGGCTCGCCGCGGGCGTCTTCACCAATGATCTCACCCGCGGACACCGGGTCATCGCCCAATTGCAGGCGGGAACGTGCTGGATCAATCACTACAACGTGACCCCGATCGAGCTGCCGTTTGGCGGCGTGAAGATGTCCGGCCTCGGCCGGGAAAATGGCCGTGCGGCCATCGAACATTACACCCAGTTGAAGAGCGTCTACGTGGCCATGGGCAACGTCGACGCGCCGTACTGAGCGGACGAAAGAACGTGAACACAGAAAAATTCGACTACGTGATCGTGGGTGCCGGCTCGGCCGGCTGCGTCTTGGCGGACCGCTTGACCGCCGACGGCAGGCACCGTGTGCTGCTGCTCGAGTATGGCGGCTCCGACCGCTCGATATTCATCCAGATGCCGTCGGCTCTGTCGATTCCCATGAACATGCCCAAGTACAACTGGTTCTACCATACCGAGCCGGAACCGCATCTCCGCGGTCGACGCATGCACACACCGCGCGGCAAGGTGCTCGGCGGTTCGTCGTCCATCAACGGATTGGTCTACATCCGCGGCAACCCGCAGGATTTCGAGCGCTGGGCGAGCGAGGGTGCGGCGGGGTGGTCGTACCGCGATGTGCTGCCTTATTTCATCCGCGCCGAGAGCCGTGCCGAGGGAGCCACCGCCTACCGGGGCGGCAGCGGCAAGCTGCAAACCCGCTATGGCACCCTCCAGAATCCCTTGCACGCCGCCTGGCTCGCGGCGGCACGCGAGGCGGGCTACCCGCTCTCGGAGGACATCAATGGCTTTCAGCAGGAGGGCTTTGGGCGGATGGACATGACGGTCGGCCAGGGCCGGCGTTCCAGCACTGCCAATGCGTACCTGCGGCCGGCGATGAAACGGCCGAACCTCAAGGTGTTGACTCACGCACTCGCGACCCGGATCGTGTTCGACGGCAGGCGCGCGTGCGCACTCGAGTACACCCTGGGCGGTGATAGTCGTCGCGTTGAAGTCGCTGCGGAGATCATCCTCTCGGGCGGCCCGATCAATTCGCCGCAGCTGCTGAAACTCTCGGGCGTGGGGCCGGCGGCGGAGCTGCGCGAGCACGGCATCGGGGTGGTGCATGACCTTCCGGGCGTGGGCGAGAATCTTCAGGATCACCTGGAATTTTATTTCCAGGTGGCGTGCAAGGAGCCGATCACCCTGTATTCCTCCATCAATCTCGTGAGCCGGGCGTTGATCGGTGCACGCTGGTTGCTGCGCAAGGATGGGCTTGGCGCCACCAATCACTTCGAGACCTGCGGTTTCATCCGCAGCCGCCCCGGGATAGCCTATCCGGACATCCAGTATCACTTCCTGCCGATGGCGGTTGCCTACGACGGGTCCACCTTGGCACAGGAGCACGGGTTTCAGGCTCACGTCGGTCCGATGCGCTCGAAGAGCCGCGGCTGGGTTCGCCTGGCATCCAGCAATCCGCTCGACAAGCCGCGCATCCTGTTCAATTACCTGAGTCATCCGGACGATTGGACGGAAATGCGTGCCTGTGTGCGTTTGACGCGGGAGATATTTGCACAACCGGCTTTCGACCGGTTTCGCGGACGGGAGATCCAACCGGGCGCAGAGGTGCAGACCGACGGACAAATCGACGAGTTCATTCGGGGCAAGGTGGAGAGTGCCTATCATCCCTCCTGCTCCTGCAAAATGGGCGCTGCGGCCGATCCCCTGGCGGTGGTTGATGCCGAGACGCGCGTTCATGGCCTGTCCGGGCTGCGTGTGGTGGACTCCTCCATCATGCCCTCGGTCACTACGGGGAACTTGAACGCGCCCACCATCATGCTCGCGGAGAAGGCGGCGGATCATATCCTGGGGCGTGGCATGCTGGCGCCGGCGGAGACGGCCTTTTATGAGTCGGTGAACTGGCGGACGGCGCAGCGCTAGGGCCGTCAACCATCCCGACCTTTCTTTTCATGCTTGAGACTTCTTTGCATAGGCTCGCAATGAAGTCGGGTGATGGGTCTGGTGTTACGGTGGGGCGGCATGAAATCATGGCCGGATGGAGTTAGTGACCTCGAGGCCGCGCGCACTGCGTTGGACCCTCATCATTCTGGTGATCGGCGCGATCGTTGCATTCATTGCCTACCGCGCCATCACCTTCTTGGGCCAACCGCAGCAGCACCGGGGTCGCTTCCAAGACGCCGGTAATCAACCTGTGGGCGTGGCGCGCATCCGGCGTGGCGACATCCGCTTGGAAGTTCGCGCCTTGGGGGGCGTCACGCCGCTGGCCACCGTCACCGTCATTCCGCAGATCAGCGGACAGTTGATGACGGTGGGGTTCAAGGAAGGGCAGCTGGTCCGCAAAGGCGATTTCCTCGCCGAAATCGATCCGCGGCCGTACCAGGTCGCACTCGAGGAGGCCGTGGCGGAGCTCGCCAGGGACGAGGCCACTCTCAAGCAGGCGCAGATGGATTTGGATCGCTACAAGACGCTGTTCGATCAGCAATCGGTCGCCCGCCAGACCTATGAGGATCAGGTATGGATCGTCAAGTCGGATCAGGGTACCGTGGATTACGACAAGGCGCAGATCAAGGCGCAGCAGCTGAACCTCACCTACTGCCACATCACGGCGCCCACCGATGGCCGGGTCGGTCTGCGATTGGTCGATCCCGGCAACTACGTAACCCCGAGCTCATCGAGCGGCATCGTGGTGTTGACCCGCCTCAACCCGACGACGGTCGAATACGCCGTCCCGGAGGACGCGCTGCCGCAGATCATGGCGCGCGTCCAAGGCGGCAACAAGTTACCGGTCACCGTCTTCGATCGGGCCAACGTGAACCCGCTTGGCGTCGGTGAGTTCGCCGCCATCGATACCGAGGTGAATACCACCACCGGTACGGTGATGCTGCGGGCCAATTTCGAGAATGCGCAAGGCAGCTTGTTTCCCAACCAGTTCGTCAATGTGGTGATGCTGCTCGATACCCTGCACCAGGTCGTGACCGTCCCGGTCTCGGCAGTGCAACGCGGTGCACCGGGCACCTATGTGTACCTGGTCGATGAGAACAACACGGTGTCGGTGCATCCCATCAAGCTGGGCGCGCAGGACGGCGATTTCTATGCGGTGAGCGACGGCCTCGAGCCGGGCGATCGCGTGGTTACGGATGGCGCTGACCGGCTGCGCGACGGCGCGAAGGTGACCATTCCGAACAACTCGCCGCCGGCGGACGGAGGCGCGCCCCGCAATCATCAACCGGGCAGCCACTCCCATCAGGGGCATCGCAGGCGCGATGGCGAGCCGGGCGAGGGTGGCCAGCAGGAAGGCGGCCGGCAGCAGGGTGGGCCGCAACAGGGTGGGCCGCAACAGGGTGGGCCGCAACAGGGTGGCGCATCGCAGGCTCCGCCGCCCGGGCAGTAAACCCAAGCGGCAACCGACATGAATCCTTCTCGGCTGTTCATTCGACTTCCGGTCGCGACCTCCTTGCTGATGGTCGCGATCCTGCTGAGTGGCATGTTCGCCTTCAAATTCCTGCCGCTGTCGTCGCTGCCCGAGGTGGCGTATCCGACCATTCAGGTGCAAACCTTCTATCCGGGGGCGAGTCCGGAGGTGATGACCTCGTCGGTGACAGCGCCGTTGGAGCGCCAGTTCGGGCAGATGCCGGGTCTTGCGCAAATGACGTCGGCAAGCTCCGCGGGCGCCTCGGTCATCACCATGCAATTCAGCCTCGATCTCGGACTCGACGTGGCCGAACAAGAAGTGCAGGCGGCGATCAATTCGGCCAACAACGTGCTGCCGAACGATCTGCCCACGCCGCCGACTTACGCCAAGTTCAATCCGGCCGATGCGCCCATCATGACGCTGGCCGTCAACTCGAAGACCCTGAGCTTGACCGACGTCGAGGACCTGAGCTTCACGCGCCTGGCGCAGAAGATCTCGCAGCTTCCCGGCGTCGGCGTGGTGAGCATTTCCGGCGGTCAGCGGCCCGCCGTGCGCATTCAATTCAATCCGCGGGCGCTCGCGAAATACGGCCTCAACATCGACGACCTGCGCACGACGATCAGCACCGCGAACAGCAATTCGCCGCAGGGCACTTTCGACGGGCCGTCGCAATCGTCCTCCATCAACGCGAATGATCAGATCACGGACATCGACGGCTACCGCAACATCACGGTCGCTTATCTGAACGGCGCGCCGGTGCACATGTCGGACGTCGCGAACATCGTCATGGCACCGGAGAACACCAAGCTCGCCGCCTGGGCGAATGGCACTCCCTCATTGATTCTGAACATTCAGCGGCAGCCCGGTGCGAATGTGATCCAGGTGGCCGAGGCAGTGAAGAGATTGTTGCCCAAGGTGGTGGCGGATATGCCGCCGGCGCTCGAGATCAGCATCTTGAGCGATCGCACCCAGACCATTCGCGCCTCGGTCTCGGACGTGGAGTTCGAATTGATCCTCGCCGTGGTGCTCGTGGTGTTGGTGATTTTCGTGTTCCTGCGCAACCTTCCCGCGACCATCATTCCCAGTCTGTCGGTGCCGTTGTCGCTGGTCGGCACCTTCGGCGTGATGTACCTGCTCAATTACAGCCTGGACAATCTATCGCTGATGGCGCTCACCATCTCCACCGGCTTCGTGGTTGACGATGCCATCGTCATGATCGAAAACATCGCGCGCTACATCGAGAGCGGCGAGAAGCCCATGGCGGCCGCGCTCAAGGGTTCGCAGCAGATCGGCTTCACCATCATCTCCCTGACGGTATCGCTGATCGCGGCGCTGATCCCGCTGCTGTTCATGGGTGAGATCGTGGGCCGTTTGTTCCATGAATTCGCCATCACCCTGGCGGTGACCATCGTGATCTCCGCAGCCGTGTCGCTGACGTTGGTACCGATGCTGTGCGCCCGGCTCCTGCGCCATCGGACGGATTCGAGCCGCAATGCCTGGGACTTGCGGTCGGAGCGCGGCTTCGAATGGATCATCGGCAAGTACCGCGGGGCGCTCACCTGGGTTCTCGACCGCCAGACGCTCACCCTGGGATTTGCCGGCATCACCCTGTTGGTGACGCTGGTGTTGTACGTCGTGATTCCCAAGGGTTTCTTTCCGCTGCAGGACACCGGCGAGATCCAGGGCATTTCCGAGGCGTCTCAGACCATCTCGTATGCCACCATGGCCGCGCGTCAGCAGGCTCTCGCTGCAGCGATCTTGAAGGACCCGGACGTGGTGTCGCTCTCCTCCTTCATCGGCGTCGACGGTGCGAACACGACCTTGAACAGCGGTCGTTTCCTCATCAATTTGAAGCCGCGCGACCAACGCGCGCTGACCGCGAGCGAGATCATCCGCCGCCTGCAGAAGGAGACCGCCGATGTGGTCGGCATCACGCTGTACATGCAGCCTTTGCAGGACATCACCATCGACTCCAAGGTGAGCCGCACCCAGTACCAGTTCGTGGTCGAGAGCACCGACGTCAGGGATTTTGCCGCCTGGATCCCGCCGTTGATGCAAAGGCTTCAGGCCTTGCCGCAGCTTGCGGATGTGGCGAGCGACATGGAGCAGCAGGGCACCGACACCGACCTTACCATCGACCGTGAAACGGCCGCGCGCTTCGGCATCACGCCGGCGACCATCGACAACGTGCTGTATGACTCCTTCGGCCAGCGCATCGTCTCGACCATCTACACCCAGTCGAATCAGTATCGGGTGATACTCGAGGCGGATCCGGCCATCCAGCAGTCCTTCGCCGGCCTGTCCGAACTCTATCTGCCGTCGTCGACGTCCTCGAACAACGGCCAGGTGCCGCTGTCCGCCGTGGTCAGGGTGGAACAGCGCGCGGGCCCCCTGCAGATCACCCATCTGGGGCAGTTCCCCGCCACCACGATCTCCTTCAACCTGGCCCCGCGTTCTTCGCTGGGCGAGGCGGTGGATGCCATCAACAGGGCTGAAAAGGCGATCAACCTGCCGGCGCAATTCGTGACGGCATTCCAAGGCACTGCCGAAGCATTCCAGCACGTGCTCACCAATCAGGCGCTGCTTCTCGTGGCCTCGATCATCACGATGTACATCGTGCTCGGCGTGCTGTACGAGAGTTTTATTCACCCCATCACCATACTCTCGACGCTTCCCTCCGCGGGCATTGGTGCGATGCTCGCGCTGATGATCGCGGGCGACGATCTCGACGTGCTCGGCATCATCGGCATCATTCTCCTGATCGGCATCGTGAAAAAGAACGCCATCATGATGATCGATTTCGCCCTCGATGCGGAGCGTCATGGGGGGCTCGCGCCGCGCGAGGCGATTTTTCAGGCCTCGCTGCTGCGCTTCCGGCCGATTCTGATGACCACCATGGCCGCCTTGCTCGGCGCGGTGCCGCTGATGTTGAGCAGCGGCGCGGGCTCGGAGCTGCGTCGTCCGCTGGGGTTGGCAATCGTCGGCGGGCTGATCGTGAGTCAGCTCTTGACGCTGTTCACGACGCCGGTGATCTATCTGGCCTTCGACCGTGTCTCGCTGCGCCTGCGCCGCCGCGGCCCCAACACCGGCACGAGCACGGGTACCGGCACCGGTGAAGCAACGCCATGAACCTGTCGAGTCCCTTCATCGAGCGGCCGGTGGCTACCATCCTTCTCACCGTCGGCGTGGTGCTGGCGGGCGTCCTGGCCTATACGCGCCTGCCGGTCTCGCCGCTGCCGCAAGTGGATTACCCGACCATTTCGGTATCGGCCTCGTTGCCCGGAGCGGATCCGGAGACGGTGTCCACCAGCGTGGCGGAGCCGCTGGAACGCTACCTCGGGCAGATAGCCGACGTCACCGAAATCACCTCGAGCAGCGGCACGGGCTCGACGCGTATCACGCTGCAATTCGATCTCGATCGTGACATCAACGGTGCCGCGCGCGATGTCGAGGCGGCCATCAATGCGGCGGCGGCGGATGTTTCGACCAGCCTGTCGAGTACGCCGAGCTATCGAAAGGTCAATCCGGCGGATGCGCCGCTGATGATCATCGCACTCTCCTCGCAGACCTTGACCCGTGGTCAGCTCTACGATGCGGCGAGCAATGTGTTACAGCAGCGATTGTCGCAATTGGATGGCATCGGCCAGGTCTCCATCGGCGGTGCCACACTGCCGGCGGTTCGGGTGGAGCTCAATCCCACCGCGTTGTTCCGCTATGGCATCGGCCTCGAGGACGTGCGGGCGGCGCTGGCGTCGGCCAATGCCAACAGCCCGAAGGGCGCCATCGAGGACGGTGACCACCGCTTCCAGCTCTACACCAACGACCAGGCCAGTCATGCCGCCGATTACCGGCCGCTGGTCATCGCCTATCGCAGCGGCTCAGCCGTGCGACTCCGCGACATCGCCGACGTCGAGGATTCCGTCCAGGATCTTCGCAATGAGGGGCAGGCGAACGGCCAACCGTCGGTGCTGGTGATTCTGTCGCGCCAGCCGGGCGCCAATATCATCGATACCGTCGATCAGGTGAAGGCCGAACTGCCGCAATTGAAGGCCTCGCTGCCGAGCGATGTGAATCTTTCCATCGTCTCGGATCGAAGCGAGACCATCCGCGCGTCGCTCAAGGACACCAAGTGGACGCTGCTCTTGTCCGTGGTACTGGTCACCTTCGTGGTGTTCCTGGCCCTTGGGGAGGTGCGGGCCGCACTGGTGCCGGCGGTGGTGGTTCCGGTCTCCATCATCGGCACGTTCAGCGGCATGTATCTGCTCGGATTCAGCCTCGACAATCTGTCCTTGATGGCGTTGACCGTCGCCACCGGATTCGTCGTCGATGATGCCATCGTGGTGCTCGAAAACATCTCGCGCCACATCGAGGCCGGCATGCCGCGACGCGAGGCGGCGCTGCTCGGCGCCAAGGAGGTCGGGTTCACGGTGGTATCGATCAGCATCTCGCTGATCGCGGTGTTCATTCCCATCCTGCTCATGGGCGGGATCGTCGGCCGGCTGTTCCGTGAGTTCACGGCGACGCTCTCGCTTGCCATCCTCATTTCGATGGTGATCTCGCTCACCACGACGCCGATGATGTGCGCCTTGATCTTGAAGCCGCCCAAGGCGGCCGCCGGCCATGCGCGGCGCCGCAGCCTCTTCGATCGGGCCTTGGCGGGATATGACCACACGCTCAAATGGTCGCTGCGGCACGGCCGTCTGGTCATGCTCGCGCTGCTGGTGACCATCGCGCTCAACGTCCTGCTGTTCACGGTCATCCCCAAGGGTTTTTTTCCACAGGAGGATACCGGCCTCATCACCGGCGGCATCGTCGCGGACCAGAGCATTTCCTTCCAGCACATGCGGGAGAAGCTTTTGAAGCTCATGGACATCGTCCGCGCGGATCCGGCCGTGGAAAGTGTGGCCGGCTACACCGGCCAGGGGAGCGGCGGCGGCGGCGGTACCACCAACACGGGATCGGTGTACGTGCTGTTGAAGCCGCTCAAGGAACGCAAGATTTCCTCGGACGAGGTGATCGCGCGGCTGCGGGGCAAACTCTCGCAGGTGGCAGGCGGGCGGCTGTTCCTGCAGACGGTGCAGGATATTCGCATCGGGGCGCGCCAGTCGAACGCGGAATATCAGTTCACCCTCCAGGCCGACAAGACGGCGGATCTCGCCGAATGGGGACCGAAGCTGGTCGCGGCGCTACAGAGGAGTCCGGTGGTCGCCGACGTGAATTCGGATCAACAGCCCAAGGGACTTGCCACCGTCATGGAGTATGACCGGAGTACGGCGGCGCGCCTCGGGGTGACGGTATCGGAGATGGACAGCACCTTGTACGACGCCTTTGGCCAGCGACAGGTGTCCACGATCTACAATGCGCTCAATCAGTACCATGTGGTGATGGAAGTCGCACCGAGATATTGGCAGAGTCCGGAAGAGCTCAAGGACATCTACATCAGCACCTCGGGCGGCGCCGCCACCGGAACGCAGTCCAGTAATTTGCTCACCACGGGCGCCGCCGGACAGCCCACCGTTGCGAACCAGAATGCCACCGCATCGAGCACCGCGGGCGGCGCCAGCAGTTCGGTGCAAAATGCGCTCACCAACGCCATTGCCAACACCGGCCGCGGTTCGGCCTCGAGCGGTGCGGCGGTGAGCGCCAGCGTCGAGACCATGGTGCCGCTGGCCGCGGTGAGCCGGTATTCGGCGGGCACGACCCGCCTGACCGTCAATCACCACGGGCTGTTCGCCGCAACGACGCTTTCGTTCAATCTGCAGCCGGGCATGTCGTTGAGCGATGCCACCCAGGCGGTGGGCGATGCCATGTCGGAGATCCATTTGCCGACCTCCATCCACGGTATTTTCGCCGGCACCGCCGGCACGTTTCAGTCGTCCCTGGCGAGCGAACCGCTGCTCATCGCCGCGGCATTGTTGGCGGTCTACATCGTGCTCGGCGTGCTGTATGAAAGTTACATCCATCCCATCACCATCATTTCGACGCTGCCGTCGGCCGGCGTCGGAGCGGTGCTGGCGTTGATGGTGTGGCACACGGAGTTCAGCATCATTGCGCTGATCGGGGTGATTCTGTTGATCGGCATCGTCAAGAAAAATGCCATCATGATGATCGATTTCGCCATCCAGGCGGAGCGCACGCAGGGAATCGCCCCGCGTGAGGCGATCACCCAGGCCTGCCTGCTGCGCTTCCGCCCCATCATGATGACCACCCTCGCAGCGCTGCTCGGCGCCGTGCCGCTCGCCATCAGTTATGGCAACGGCGCGGAGCTGCGGACGCCCTTGGGTATTTCCATCGTTGGAGGCCTCTTGGTGAGTCAGGTCTTGACGCTGTATACGACCCCGGTGCTCTACGTCTATCTGGATCGTCTGCAGACCTGGGCGAAGAGTCATTGGCCGAGGGCCTGGCTCGACGGCGGCGTGAGCGAGGTGAGCCCATGAGGAGCCGCCTGCCGCGCCACCGCGCGCCCTCCGTCAACCAGGCGGCCACGCTGCTCGCGACGTTGCTCCTCTCGAGCTGCGCGGTGGGCCCCAACTATCACCGCCCGGATGCGCCGGTGCCACAAGGCTACAAGGAGCTGCCACCCGGCACGCCGCTGTGGAAGCCGAGCAATCCTCAGGATGGCCTGACCCGCGGCGCCTGGTGGGTGATCTTCAGCGATCCGGAACTGGACCAACTGGAAGTCCAGGTGAACATCTCCAACCAGACGGTCAAGGAGTACGAGGCGGAGTACCGCCAGGCCGTGGCCCAGGTGAAGGAGGCCGAGGCGGCCCTCTATCCCACCGTGTCCTTGAGCTTTGGCGCGCAGCGCGGCGGCGGCGGCGGCGGCACGGCGGCCGTGTCGAGCACCGTCGGCAGCGGTGCCGGCGGCAGCACGCACACCAATTTCACACTGGAACCGAACGTATCCTGGACGCCCGATATCTGGGGCATCGTCCGCCGCACCATCGAAAGCCGCAAGGCGAACATGCAATTCAGCGCGGCCGAGCTCGAGAATGCCCGGTTGTCGGCACAGGCGACGCTCGCCGCCGATTATTTCGATCTGCGCGCCACCGATTCGCTGAAGACCTTGCTCACGCAGCAGGTTCAGCTGGACGAGCGGGCCCTCGAGATCACCCGGAACCAATTGAACGGCGGGACCATCGACCAGGCATCGCTGGCCTCGGCGCAGGCGGCGCTCGAGGCGGCGAGAGCACAGCTCGCCGCCGTCGATCAGACGCGCGGCACCTACGAACATGCCATTGCCATGCTCACCGGGCACCTGCCCTCCGAACTTGAACTGAAGCCGGCGCCACTGACGACTCCCGTGCCGACGGTGCCGGTGACCGTTCCCTCGACCCTCTTGGAGCGCAATCCGAGCGTGGCGGCGGCCGAACGCGAGATGCAACAGGAGAGCGCACTCATCGGTGTGGCGATCGGCGCCTACTTTCCGACCATCAGCCTGACCGCGCTCGGCGGCTACGCGGGCAATCCCTTGAGTTCGCTGGTGAGGCTCGGCAACCGCATCTGGTCGTTGGGCGGCACGGCCAGCGACACCCTGTTCCAAGGCGGCGAGCAGGTGGCCGCAGTCACGCTGGCGCGTGAGAATTACAATCAGTACGTGGCGAACTACCGACAGACGGTGCTTACCACGTTCCAGTCGGTGGAAGACCAATTGCTTGCGCTCAAGGTGTTGCAGAGCCAGGCCGAGTTGCAGGCGGAGGCGGTCAAGTCCGCGCAAAAGGCGGTCGACGTGGCGCTCAATCAGTACAACGCCGGGACCATCATCTACACCACCGTGATCACCGACATTCAGGCGCTGGTGGCTGACCAGGAGGCGTTGCTCACCATTCGGCAGAATCAACTGATCGCGGTGGTCACGCTGATAGAAGACCTTGGCGGTGGATGGGATAGCTCGCAACTCCCAGGATAGCTCTCAGCCGCCCGATAGCTCGTCGCCGGGATGACAATGCGGCAAGGATCGCTTAGAGTATGGACCACACTTAAGCTGGGGTGGCCTCTAAGGCCTGAGATGCCGGCGGCGTAACGACGCACACCCGCGAACCCATTGAACCTGATCCGGTTGATACCGGCGGAGGGAGCATGGGTAAAGCACTGGTTTTCTTTCTTGCAAGCCTGGTCGCAGCGACCGGCGCATATCCCGCCACCGATACCGACAACCCACTCGACGAGATCGTCGTTACCGCCACGTTGCGCAACATGCCGGCGAGCGAATTACCTGCAAGCGTCACGGTTCTGGATGCGACGACGCTGCGCGATGCCGGTCGCTCCAACTTCGAGGATGTGCTCGGGCTGATCCCGAATCTCAACTGGGCGGGCGACACCTCACTGCCGCGCTACTTCCAGCTGCGGGGCATCGGCGAGTTGCAGCAATACCAGGGTGCCCCCAATCCGTCGGTGGGCTTTCTCATCGATGACATCGACTTCAGCGGATTGGGCACGGCGGGCACCCTCTATGACATCGACCAGATCGATGTGCTGCGCGGTCCCCAGGCAACGCGCTATGGCGCGAATGCGCTTGCGGGGTTGATTTATTTTCGCAGCGCCGAGCCCACCGATGGCTTCTACAGCCGTGTCGATCTCGAAGGCGGCGATGACGGTACGCGTGCGGAAGGTGCCGTGGTCAGCGGTCCCATCGAGTCGCTGGACTCGAGCTTCCGGCTCGCGGTCCAGCATTACTACACGAACGGGTACTACCATGATGTATACCTCAACCGCGACGACACCGATGCCCAGGACGAATACACCTATCGCGCCAAGTGGCTGTTCAAACCGTCGGATCAGTTGAGTATCGAGCTCACCGCACTCGACATCGACATCGACAACGGCTACGACGCCTTCACCATCGACAATTCCCGCAACACCGAGTCGGACCAGCCCGGGGTGGATTCGCAGCACTCGACCGGCGTGTCACTGCACACGCATTACCTCTTTGGCGATGGTGTGGGTCTGACCGCCATCGGCACCTATGCCAGATCCATCATCAAGTACAGCTACGACGGCGACTGGGGCAACCCCGTTTTGTGGGCACCGGTGGCCACCGTCTACCAGTATTCGGAGATTCAAAATCGCGACCGCACCACCAAGACGCTGGAGCTCCGGTTGGGGACGGAAGCGAATCACGGATTTGGCTGGCTCGCGGGAATCTACGGCAATGAGCTCGAGGAGAGCCTCGGCGACTTGAGTTTGGGTGATTACCAGCCCCTCGGAACCCCCGTGGATCCGGCCGCCGATCAGAGCGATGATGTGATCGAGAGCACCTACCGGGCGAGAAATCTTGCCGTGTACGGCGAGCTCGACGGCGATCTGCGGCCGGACCTGCGGTGGTCGTTGGGCCTGCGCGCCGAACGCTGGAGCGCGAACTACGCGGGGACCACCACGTATTTTCTCGGCACCAACACGGGCTATGGCAATGCGCCGGTGACGCCCACTGCAATCCTCTCGGTGACGCCGGCGGTGCTCAATCCGGTGAATCATCTCTGGGGAGGGCATGCCTCGCTCATCGACTCGCTCGACGGCGACGATTCGGTCTACGCCACGGTGTCGCGCGGCTACAAGTCCGGCGGTTTCAACCTGAGCCAGGGACTGCTGCCCAATCAACTGTCGTTCAATCCCGAGACCGATGTGAATCTCGAGACGGGCTACAAGGCGGTGCTTTTCGATCGGCGCCTGACCGTCAATGCGGATATTTTTTATCTCTTCCGGCACGATGCGCAGATCATCACCAGCTTCCAGAGCGATCCCGACAATCCCGATGATTTCATCTACTACACGGGCAATGCCACCAGCGGCCGCAACTACGGGCTGGAGAGCGACTGGGCCTGGCGTGCCACCGAGCGGGTCACCCTGGGCGGCAGCCTGGGACTGTTGCAGACGCATTTCGAGAACTTCGTGCAGCAAGGCCCCACCGGCGCGAACCTGCTCGCGGTGTCCCGCGACCTGCCGGACGCTCCGCATTGGCAGGGAGCCGTCAATGCGACCTATCGCGACCCGATCGGGGCCTTCGCGCGGGTCGATGTCACCGGCATGGGCGGCTATTATTTCGATCTGCCGCCGAACGAGACCACCTCGAAGCCTTATGGGTTGGTCAATGGCAAGATCGGCTGGGAGACGGCGCGCTGGTCGGCCTATCTGTCGGGGCGCAATCTCCTGGACAAGCGCTATCCGGTGCGCGGGTTTTATTTCGGCGACGTGCCGCCGAATTTCAACAACCAGGTGTACATTCAGCTCGGCGATCCCCGTACGTGGGCGGCGAGTGTCACGGTGAAGTTCGGCGCCGCGCAGCACTGAGGATCGACATGACATGGTGACCGTCAACTCCTATCCGCTTGCCGTCGGCATGTGCATCATCACGATGCTGTGCTGGGGCTCCTGGGCAAATACACAGAAGCTCGCCTCTCAGGAGTGGCGCTTCCAGCTCTTCTACTGGGACTATGCCATCGGCGTGTTCCTGCTCTCTTTGCTGTTGGCGTTCACCCTGGGAAGCACAGGTGACACCGGCCGGAGCTTCCTCATCGACCTGGGTCAGGCCGACGCCGCAGCGCTTCGCTTCGCCTTCCTGGGTGGGGTCATATTCAATCTGTCCAATATCTTGTTGGTTGCCGCCATCGACATCGCCGGTATGGCGGTTGCGTTTCCCGTGGGGGTGGGCCTGGCGCTGGTGCTGGGAGTCATCACCACCTATGTCGCGAAGCCGGAAGGCAATGTGCCCATGCTCTCCTTGGGCGTGGGCTGTGTCATGGGCGCCATCGTGCTCGATGCCTTCGCCTACCAGCGCATGGCCGCCGCCTCGCAGAGGACCCCCGTCAAGGGCATCGTCCTCTCGGTGGTGGCGGGCATCTTGATGGGCGGATTCTACAGTTTCGTGGCACAGTCCATGGGATCGCAGAGCGGCAAGTTGACCGCCTACAGCGCCATCGTGCTGTTCAGCGCGGGCGTGCTGGTCTCGAATCTGTTGTGGAACAGCGTGGCGATGCTACGACCGTTCAATGGGCCGCCGGTGAAGTATCGGGACTATATTCGCAAGGGCACTCCGCGACTGCACCTCATCGGTATCGCGGGCGGCATGATCTGGAATCTCGGTATGAGCTTCAGCATCATCGCGAGCACGGCGGCCGGTCCGGCCCTGTCCTATGGCCTCGGACAGGGAGCGACCCTGGTGGGTGCGTTGTGGGGTGTGTTCATCTGGAAGGAGTTCAAGGGCGCACCGCCGGGCACGGGGAGGCTGCTGACCGCCATGTTTGCGCTGTATGTCATCGGCTTGGGCGTGTTGATCGCCTCGCGGAATTAGCCATTACAATGCTTCCATGCGCAAGCCCCGGATCGTCGTCGTCGGTAGTTCCAACACGGACATGGTCATCAGGGCATCGCGTCTGCCGGTGGCCGGCGAAACGGTGCTTGGCGGACGATTCCTGACCGCGGCGGGTGGGAAGGGCGCGAATCAGGCGGTGGGCGCGGCCCGTGCCGGCGGCAATGTGGCGTTCATCGGCCGTGTGGGCAACGATGTGTTCGGCACGGAGGCCCTCGCGGGACTTCGCCATGCGCACATTGATGTTCGCGGGGTGCTGCGCGATCCGGTCGCACCTTCCGGCGTCGCGCTCATCATGGTGGCGAAGGGCGGTGAGAACTGCATCGCCGTTGCCGGCGGCGCCAACAACAAGTTGAGTCCCGCGGATATCCTGAGGTTCTCTCCCATGATCCGCGCGGCTTCGGTATTGATGGTGCAGTTGGAGACGCCCCTTGCGACGGTGCAGGCGGCGGTGACGCTGGCCGCGCGTGCGGGGGTGCGCGTCGTCTTGAATCCGGCGCCGGCGCGGGAGCTGTCTGCCGCCTTGCTGAAGCGCGTGTCGATTCTCACGCCGAACGAGACCGAGGCGGAAATCCTCACCGGCATTCGGGTGACCGATGATGTCGCGGCGGCTCGCGCCGCCGCGAAGCTGCGCGCTCGGGGTGTACGAACGGTGATTCTCACGCTGGGCGCACGGGGCGCCTTCGTCTCCGATGCCTCCGGTGAGACCTTGGTGCGGGGTTTCAAGGTCAGAGCCGTCGACACCACTGCGGCCGGCGACATGTTCAATGGGGCGCTGGCGGTGGCGCTGGGCGAAGGCCGGCCGCTTGACCATGCGGTGCGGTTCGCACATGCGGCGGCGGCGCTGTCGGTCACCCGTGCGGGCGCACAGCCCTCGGCGCCGACGCGTTCGCGTATCGATGCGCTGGTCAAGGCTGCTGCGTCTACAAGAGAGTCGCCCTCGCGGCGCACCGCACAACGCTAAATTCCCGCGCAGCGCTGCATGGAAACCCTTTGCGCAGCGCACTCTCAAAGGTAGTTCAAGTAACGGGGGCGTGCGCCGTTAGCTTCATCTTCGGCACCCATCACTTTGGCTATCAGGGAATCTCACGATGTTCAAGAATATGACGGTCGGCATGCGCTTAGGTCTCGGATTCAGCGCAGTTGTCGTGTTATTGCTATGCGTCACGACGATCAGTGTGCTGCGCCTCGCCGCAATACACCACACCTCGACATACATCACCGACGAGGTATATCCGAAGGTGATGTTGGCCGAGACCATCGAGAAAGGCGCACTCAACAACGGCCGCTTCGTGCGCAGCTTCTTGTTGACCCGAACCGCCGCGGATGCGGATAAGGCCTGGCAGAGCCTCGAGGAATCGCGGTCCGGCAACACCGAGCACATGAAGAAGCTCGAGTCGATGCTCGTCACCGCGGAAGGGAAAGCCAAGTTCAAGCTCGCCTCCGAGCGACGCGATGCCCTGGCGCCGATGTACGAGCGGCTGCATGCGTTGAACGGCACCGACAAGGCGAAGGCGGTCGACTACCTCAATAGCGATTTCATCGCTGCCAACATGGCCTTCGTCAGCGCGCTCGAAGATTTCAGCAAGTTTCAAACGGACGAGATGGATGCGGCCAGCACGAACGCAACGGCGGTCTATGCGGCGACGCGCCTGTTGGTACTCTTGTTTTCCGCGGGAGCCATCCTGGTGGCGGCGGTGGTGGGTTTCCTCATCACACGTAATTTGCAAAAGACGCTGGGTGGCGAGCCCGCGTATGCAGCGGATGTGATGAAAAAGGTCGCTGTGGGCGATTTCACGGTCGATGTGGCGGTACGCGCGGGCGATACCAGCAGTCTCTTGTTCATGACGCGGCAAATGGTGCTCTCAGCCGGTCAGAGCGTCGACGACGTGGTGCGGGTCATGGGTGCACTCGCGCAGGGCGACTTGACGCAGAAGATCGAGCAAAACTACCAGGGTTCGTTCGACCAGATGAAAACCTACGTCAACGATACGGTCGACAAGCTTTCCGAAGTGGTGTCCGAAGTGAACAGCGGCGCGGAGAGCCTCGCGAGCGCTTCAGAGGAAGTGAGCAGCACGGCGCAGTCCCTGTCGCAGGCGACGAACGAACAGGCCGCGAGTATCGAAGAGACCAGTGCCTCGATGGAGCAAATGACCGCCTCGATCACCCAGACCAGCGAGAACGCCAAGGTCACGGATGTCATGGCCACCAAGGCAGCCACTGAGGCCGCGGAGGGGGGCGATGCCGTCCGGCAGACCGTCGGGGCGATGAAACAGATCGCCGAGCGGATCGCGATCATCGATGACATCGCTTATCAGACCAATCTACTTGCATTGAATGCGGCGATCGAGGCGGCCCGGGCCGGCGATCATGGTAAAGGCTTCGCGGTGGTTGCGGCGGAGGTCCGGAAACTAGCCGAACGCAGCCAGGTCGCCGCGCAGGAAATTGGCGCCGTGGCGACGTCCAGTGTGGAGTTGGCGGAGCGTGCGGGCGGGCTGCTGGATAGCATCGTACCCAACATCAAGAAGACATCGGATTTGGTGCAGGAGATCAGTGCAGCCGCGACGGAGCAGACATCGGGTGTCGGCCAGATCAACACCGCCGTCTCGCAGCTGAGTCAGACCACCCAACAGAACGCCGCGGCTTCCGAGGAACTGTCCGCGACGGCTGAGGAAATGAGCGCCCAAGCGGAACAGCTGTCCAGCACCATGGGTTTCTTCAAGGTTCATGGCAGCGCGAAGGTGACGCCGATTGCAGCAGCGCGAGCCGGCTCGCAAAAAGCGGCGGGCCGCAAGGGGCTGACCGGGGCGATGCGGGCGAAACCCACCGCGGCTGCGGCTAGACCTCGGGCGACCGGCAAGGTCTCTGCCGCCGCTGCGCGACCGATAAGCGCTGACGCGGCGGAGGTCACGGACGAAGAGGCGCTCGCGGTGCTGGCGCCTGCTGCGGATCATTTCAGTCGATTTTGAGGGTCGCCGGGGGCGTGGTGGGCGGCGAGAGCGCTATACTGTCTATATGTACAGTCTCTTGTGCCTCACTCCCTAGTCCAAGGAGGCCCTCATGCACGCCCAGTCACGCGGAACCCACATCGACATTCCAAGCCCCGAGATTCCGCTTCGAGAACTCGCAGCGCAAATCACCGAACTCGCCGGCCAATTGAATGCCGCGCAGTATCGGTGGCTCACCCTCATTGCCGAGTTCGACCGGCGTCAGGGTTGGGCTGATGGCAGCCTGTGCTCCTGTGCGCATTGGCTGAACTATCAATGCGGCCTTAACTTGGGCGCGGCGCGCGAGAAGGTGCGGG